>Ga0307992_1000255_pt1 | contig 34523 bp, 32 predicted proteins | sample EllFjometagen133_FD_203162 | JGI IMG/M metagenome (GOLD analysis project Ga0307992, IMG submission 203162) | Marine microbial communities from Ellis Fjord, Antarctic Ocean - #133 | ecosystem: Environmental > Aquatic > Marine > Unclassified | place: Southern Ocean | collected 2014-10-08
TTTAATATGAGTAGATGAAAAAAAATAAAAAAAGATTGTAAAAGCCCTTCCATATTATTTCGGAAGGGCTATATTATTATATAAAAACACTTGCTTTAATTTTTTCTCTCTTTTTCTAGTTTCTCTTCCATATTTTTTTAATACATTCTGGATATCCACTACAGAATCAATAATTTCAATAAAATTATTCTGAATGTTTTTATCTATCCTAAAAAATACTTCTCCTAAGGCTGATCGTCTTCTTTGGACGATTCCTATGGCTTCAAGTTTTTCAAGATGATACAAAACTAGAGATTTAGAACATTTTGTAACTTTTTTGATCCCTCTAATATTCATTATCCCTTGTTTAGCCAATAAAAATATAATTTCAATACGTTGGGGACCTTTAAATATTTTTTCTGCTGTTCGTATTGTTGATCCTGTAACCTTGGAAGTTTTTTTATCTTTCTTTTCCATTTTTTCTTCCTCCTATTTAATTTTTAATATACTTTTAAATATGCTAACTTTTCTAAGTTCAAAGAGCTTTTAATAAAATTATTATATAATACATCGCTAACAATATAAAGACAACCACCTGATATAAGATATTAATAAATAAAGTTAAATAAATAAAATTACAGGGATTACCCCTGTAATTTTAAATTTAATTAAATTGAGTTTTTACTTATACAGATTACTATGTTTATCAATAGCAATAAAAATAACTCTATTTTTTATTTCTTTTTTGTATATGGCCCTTATGTCCCCAGTCACATTAATACTCCTATATCCTTTACACTTACCTCTCAGAGCATGGTTATTAAGAATAGGGTTAAACTCATCTTTAATAAAGACATCTATTCTTTGTTTAAACTTATTTCTTTCTATAATTTTTAATTTCTTATATTGCTTTTCAAAATTTCTATGAAAACGAATAAACATCATAGATTATCAAGATAACCATTAATTTTTTCTGAGGAAGAAAAACTTGAAGAAAGATTCTTCTTTTCTTTAATGTTTTTATCAATTTTCCCAATTAAACGTTCAAATTCAGGAATAACCTTAGGGACAGCAGAAAAATATACTTCTCGTGTCCGAATAAAATTTCTTAAAGAAGCATTAATAACATCACTTAAAGAAAGCCCTATGTCTTTTGCAATTTTTTGAGCGTTCTTTTTCACTTCTGTTTCTGTTTTAATATTGATTATACTTTTCATATGTATAAAGTATATACAATGTCAATACGCTTGTCAAGAGAATAATACATATATCAACAAGCGAAATTAAATAAAATCACAGAGCTGAGCCCTGTAATTTTAAGTTTGACTAAATTAAGTTTTTATAGCCCCTGCCTCGTGCTTTTGGCTCTTTTAATTAAATCATCTCTAAGTTGCTCAGCTATATCAACGCTAATACCAGGAATATTTCCTTCCGATGCAATCCCTCCATGTCTTCCTGCCCCAGAATAGCCAGCTGTTTGGATATTAAGAGTGCTCAACCCAAGAATTCTTGCTAAAACACCTCTATAAATATCAACATTTTGGATTCTTTCGTAGGGGATAGAAATATATTTTTTCCAAATTACTCCCCTCTCTATTCTTACTGCGTCTTCTGTAATCTCATACTTCCAAAAACGATAAGAAAGTTTTGCCCAAAAAAAGAAAAAGGCAAAAGAACAAATAAGAAATAATAAGGGATACAAAATAAAATAAAACTTTAGTACAAAATCTTGGTTTTCCATCGTGCTGAAACTAAGAAGAAATGATCCCAAATAAAAGAAAGTGATAAGGCATACAAAAAAGAATTTGAAAATACTTTGAGAGAAAAATATCCAAACGACTTTAGGATGTAATGATTGTTTCATAGTTAATTTTAATTTAAAATTATAGATTCGACTTTCTTGTTTCTATTTTATTAACTTATTTTATCATAAACCAAACTTTATAATAAACATGAAAATTATTCTTCAAACACTATTGAGATAAAAAAAATAACTTTGATATCAAGATAATCTTAAAAAGATTGTCTTTGTCTTTTAAAACTAAATTAAATCAAGTTTTTATAATCCCTGTCTTATTCCCTTAGCTCTTTTAATTAAATCATCTCTAAGTTGTTCAGCTCTATGTATATCAATCCCTGGAAGATTACCCTCAGGCGTTAACAAAGCTCCATATCGCCCACCACCACCAGAATAACCAGCTGTTTGGATATTAAGAGCGCTTAAACCAAGAATTCTTGCTAAAACACCTCTATAAATATCAACATTTTGGATTCTCTCATAAGGGATAGAAATATATTTTTTCCAAATTACCCCTCTCTCTATTCTTACTGCGTCTTCTGTAATCTCATACTTCCAAAAACGATAAGAAAGTTTTGCCCAAAAATAAAAAATAGAACCAACAATAGCAAGAATTAAGAGAATCGTTAAAATTGGTAAGAATATAAAAATTGCTACTGCAAAAAATAGAAATATTAAAAAGAATAAAAGAATATATTGAAAAAAGAATATCCAAACGACTTTAGGGTCTAATAATTGTTTCATAATTAATTTTAATTTAAAATTATAGATTCGACTTTCTCCTTTTTTGTTTTGTTAATCTATTTTAACATAATAAATTAAAAAACAGAGATCATTACAATCTCTGTTTTTGTTTAAAAAGGAATATCAGAAAGACGAATAAGTTATTATCATCTTTCTGACAATGCGAACCTGAAAACTTGTTTCAGGATAATTTATAAATTTGTTGAGTTCTGAAATAGAACAATGTCCATCCCAGTTTCCAGCAAATTTATCCGCCACTATAGGAGAACTTTGATTTAAAAGCATTACTGCCTTTTTTATCTCTTTGCCTCCTATAAGAATATTCTCATTGTCCCATTCTCCAGTCTTGAGACAAGCAGCAAAATTTTCTATCATCAACTTGATGATAGCTTCTGCTTTAATTTTTTCCAAATGCTCATCTTTTTCAGAAATACGAACACTTAAAATGTCTGTCCATGTTCTTAAAGCTGCTTCCTCTTCCGTAGATAACTCTTTTGGTAAGACTTCCACGCAAAATTTGGAATTGTCAGTCTTAATAGTAAGTTTGTCACCATCCTTCCAAGTTTCAATTCCATATCCTTTAAAATGTTCTTTTTCCGCAGAACTACAACCAGCAACAATTAAAATTAAAAAAACAATTACTACTAAAACCACAATCTTTTTCATTCTTTTTCACCTTTCCTTTTTTATATTTTTTATCTCTTTATATTATATTTTAAAAGAGCACTTACATTATAACATTGTAATATGCTCTTGTCAATGCCAATAAATTTTAGAACCCAGCGAATTTACGAACCTCGTCAATAGAAATTGCAGACACTTTACCATTTTCATCAATTATATTTAATCCTAATACTTCTCCCCAAACATTAAACAAAGGACTCCCATTAAGAATTTCATCTTCTAAAATATTTGTATAAATAATTTCATCATCAAACATTTTAATACTCCCCTGATTGGTTATATTTTTAGGAATTCCATTTTCAAGAAGAGTTCCCAAAAGAAAAACCTTTTGTCCCATTTTAATATCAGATAAATCAGCAAATTTACAAGCCAAGGTATTCTTCTGGTCAACTTTTATTAAAGCTAAATTTTGTTCTAAATCTTTCCTTACAACTTCAAAATTAACTTTTTCTCCCTCTAAAAAAAGATATTTTTCTGTTTTGGGAAGCACATCTGCCAATGTAACTATCAAACCATCTGACGTAATAATAATACCTGAACCATTATTAAATCCTACTATTGTGTCTTCTACCTCTTTAATCGCTTCTTCCAATGCAGTATCCTCTCCAATCATTATTTTTTCTACTGGATTAACAATTACTTGATTTTTTAATCTTTCAATCATTTTCAAATTGCCAAAATAAGGATGAGCGATAAGACTAGGTAAAATTAAAACTTGAAAGAGTGAACCACCGATAGCTCCTATAATTAAAATAACAATTATTCTGACAATATTCTTTTTCATAAATTATTTAGTTAAAACTTTCTTTTTCTTTTTAGAAGATTTTTTAAAGATTTGAGACACTTTAAAAACAACTTCTTTTTTATTAAAATCTGCAAGAACTTTATCTCCTTGACCAATCTCAGAACAAATGACTTTTGTTGATAATGGATCAAGAATTAGTTTTTGGATAACCCTTTTTAATGGTCTGGCTCCTAAATTAGAATCAAACCCTTTTTCAACTAAAGTTTCTTTTAGCTTTTCCGTAAATTTAATTTTTATCTCTTTTGTTTTTTGCAATCTCTGAGCAACCTTTATTAATTCTAAATCAACAATCTTTTTAATTTCCTTTTTCCCTAAATAATCAAAGATAATAACTTCATCAATTCTATTTAAAAACTCTGGTCTAAATTTCTCTTTCAACGATTCTGTAATTTTATTTTTAAGACCTTCTCTCTGAGATATTTTCTCTGTCTTTATTTCAAATCCTATAGGTTTTAACTGTTCTATGTATTCAGAACCAGCGTTAGAAGTCATAATTATAATGGAATTTTTAAAAGAAACCATTCTACCCTTAGCATCTGTTAATCTTCCATCTTCAAAAATTTGAAGCAAGATATTAAAGACATCTGGATGAGCTTTTTCAACTTCATCCAATAGAATTACTGAATATGGTCTTCTTCTGATTTTTTCTGTAATTTGTCCCCCTTCTTCAAACCCCACATAACCAGGAGGAGAACCAATAATCTTGGAAACACTATGTCTTTCCATATATTCTGACATATCTAATCTAACCATTGCTTTTTCGTCGTTAAACAAGAATTCCGCTAATGCTTTTGTCGTTTCAGTTTTTCCAACCCCAGTTGGTCCTAAAAAGAGAAAGACACCTAATGGCCTATCTTCTTCCTGAAGCCCGGCCCTACTTCTTCTTATGGATCTAGCTACAGCTGAAATAGCTTTTTTTTGACCAATTATTCTTTCTTCTAAAATGTCTTCTATTTCTTCTAATTTTTTGGCTTCTTTTTCTATTAATCTCATAACTGGAATTCCGGTCCAACGAGAAACAACTTGAGCGATATCTTCTTCATCAATTTCTTCTTTCAAAAGTTGTTTATTTTTTTGAAGATTTTTTAACTTTTTTTCAATTGAACTTAATTCTTTTTTCACCCCTGGAATTTCTCCATATTTTATTTCAGCTACTCTTTGTAAATCTGCTTTCCTTTGAGCAGTTTCCATTTCCCAGGATTTTTCATCAATTTTCTTCTTAAAATCTTTAATCTTATATATTAATTCTTTTTCCGAAGACCACTTGGCTTGCAATGCTTTTGATTTATCTTTTAAGTCTGCTAATGTTCTATCTATTGCCTTAAGCCGTCTTATATTTTCTTTGCCTTTTTCTCTTTTCAGAGATTCTTTTTCAATCTCCAATTTAAGAATTTCTTCATGAAGATGGTCTAGTTCAGTCGGCTCTGATTCAATTTCCAATCTTAAAGCAGAAGCAGCTTCATCCATTAAGTCTACTGCTTTGTCTGGAAGAAATCTATCTGAAATATAACGACTACTTAATTCAGCAGATGCTTTAAGCGCTGAGTCTTTAATCTTTACCCCATGATGTAGCTCATATTTTTCTTTTAGCCCACGCAAAATAGCAATGGTATCCTCTACGCTAGGTTCTTTAACATAAATCGGCTGGAACCTTCTTTCTAGGGCAGGATCTCTTTCAATATATTTTTGATATTCTTTTAGGGTAGTAGCACCTATCGCTTTAAGGTCTCCACGAGCTAATGCTGGTTTTAAAAGATTAGAAGCATCTATTGATCCTTCAGATGCCCCTGCCCCTACAAGAGTATGTAACTCATCAATAAATAAAATATAATGTCCATTCGCTTTTCTTACTTCTTTTAATAAAGCTTTTATTCTATTCTCAAATTCACCACGATATTTAGTCCCAGCAACTAAAGAGCCTAAATCCAAAGAAATAATTTCTTTTGTAGACAAACTTTCTGGTACATCTTTCCCGATAATCTTTTTAGCAAGCCCTTCAACAATAGCTGTTTTCCCTACACCAGCTTCACCAATAAGAACTGGATTATTTTTGGTTCTTCTAGAGAGAACTTGCATTAATCTTCTAATTTCATTTTCTCTGCCAACTACTGGATCCAAATTTCCTTTCTTTGCCTCGTCGGTAAGGTTTCTAGCATATTTTTTAATAACATCATATTTTGACTCTGGGTTGGGATCCGTAATTTTTTCGTCTCCTTTAATTTCTAATAAATTTTTTAAAATTATATCTGGACTTATTTGAACACTTTCTAATATTACCTTAGCGCGTGTTTGACAAATAAGTAAAGATAAAAAAAGATGCTCTATAGAAATAAACTCGTCTCCCATTTTCATTGCTTCTTGTTTTGCTCTTTCTAAGACCTGAGCCAAATCCTGTGTAAGATAAAAACTGCCTAATGTTTGTTCAGTACCTGTTTGAGAAATTTTGTCAATCTCTTTTTCAGTTTTTCTTTTAAGAGATTCTATGTCTACTTGAATTCTTTTTAAAACAGTAATAACAATACTTTCTCCCTGAGACAATAAAGCCAAAAGCAGATGCAAAGCATCTACTTGCTGTTGTTCTTTCTCTCTGGAAATTGATTGGGCTTGAATTATTACTTCTTGTGATTTATGGGTGAAATCACCCCCTTGCATAAATTGCATATAAATTGATTATAAACTGAAAAATTAGAAAAGTAAAGAAGAGAGCAAAGCTCTCTTTTTACATATATTAAATACCTATTTAGCTTTTATTCCTTGTATTCTCCTAAAACTATATCTATTATTTCTTCTCCCTCTCCCCTTAACATTTTAAGAGATACTTGGTCTTCAGGATTATATTTTTTGATGATTTTAGCTAAAGAATTCTGAGCAGTGATTTTTTCATTATCTACTTCTAAAATTATATCTCCTTCTTGTAGGCCAGCTTCTTCAGCAGAAGAACCAGCAACAATAGCAACTTCTCCTTTCTCTCCCTTAATAATTAACGCTCCATAATCAACACTTAATTCTTTTTCCTTTTGGATCTCTGAGGTTATCAAAATATATCTTACTCCTAGAAATGGATAGATTATCTTGCCAATCGTTTTAATTTGTTCAATGTCTCTTTTAGCCTTATTAATAGGTATACTAAAGCCAATACTTTGAGCTTGTTCAGCCATAGCTACATTAATCCCAATTACTTCTCCTCTAATATTTAATAATGGACCACCTGAATTTCCTTTATTTATAGCTGCATCCGTTTGAATCACATCTTCTAATGTTTCGATAATCCCTCCTCCGGAAGCAGTAATCGTTCTGCCTAATCCAGAAACAACTCCCACAGAGATTGTATTTCTAAATTCACCTAAAGCATTACCAATGGCAATTGCTGTCTGACCAATTTGTAAATTAGCAGAATCTCCAATTTTAATCATAGGGAAAGACTCCTCTTTGAAATCACCCTGCTCTGTAATCATTTTTTCTTTATCAATTTTAAGAATAGCTAAATCTTCAATAGGATCGCGAGCTAAAACTCTTGCTGAATATTTTTTACCATCATTAGTCAAAATAGTGTAACCAGCTTCTTCGTCTTGGACAACATGTTTATTGGTTAAAATCATCCCATCTTCGGAAATAATAAATCCTGTACCACCACCAATTTCTTTTTCCTCTGTTCCTTTTTGTCTATATTGTGGAACTTTAACATCTAACAACGGTTGGTCAAAGAAAACATCAAAATCACTAAATGGATCAACATAATATTCTTCAAAGATTGGCATATCTTTCGTGATAATGATGCTCACCACTGAAGGAGAGGCCTCATCAATAGCACTTACTATCATGTCCTCTCTTGAAACTTGAGAAACAATTTTTTCTTCATTATTGAAAAACTCAGAAATCCATGTGTTTGAATTTGAAAAATAATCTGTTAATTGGGGATAATAAAATACCGAAAAAGTTCCCGCTATGAAACCAAAGAAAGAAGAAACAAAGATAATAAAGAGTAAGAAAACAAAAGATTTAAAATGAAATAAATTAATCTTTGGTAATCTAATTTCTTGTAAAAAAAACTCTTCTATCGTTTTTTCATTCTTTTTATTTTGTTTAGTATTTTTTTTCTTCATATTATTTACTAAGGATTGCCATCCTTAAAATAATTAAATTTATAATTAAGAAAATCTTTTTTTAAGGGACGCTTAAGTTGAAAATAGAATTCTGCAACAATATATTTAAATATAATTGATAAACGTCCTTCAGATCGAAATCTTCTTAAAGAGTTAAAAATTTTTGTTGCTCTTATCAACCCAAATTCTCCTATTTTAGATGCTCTTTTTACATAATCATGGTCTTCAACTAATACGATATTTTCATTCCAGCCATTTATTTTTTCATGAATTGATTTTTTTATTAAAATTCCTTGTGTCCCATGTACCCATTTTTTTTCAAAAAATTGTAAAGGATAATTATACAAAATATTAAATAAAATTTTAGGTATTAATTCTTTAGATATAGGTGAGAGACAAAATGTAGCAACATCTAAATTTCTTTTTTCAAACTCTTTTAATGCATTTTCAAGAAAATCATCTGGTAAAATAAGATCTGCATCTAAAGACAATATTAATTCTCCATGAGCAAATTTTATTGCTTGATTTCTAGCATAAGGAATTTCTCCCCCCTTAACTACTTTTGCCCCAAAAGATTTGGCGATTTCTCTAGTTTTATCTTTAGAATCAGCATCAGCAACTATTATTTCATAATCTTTGAATTTTTGTTTTTTTAAACAATTTAGAAGCCGAGGCAAATAATTTTCTTCGTTTAAAGTCGGTATTACTATCGAAAGCATTTTATTAATAATTAATTATGTCTAATAGTAATTATTATATACCATATTTACAGAATTCTCAAAAATTTTGAATATTTATTTTTTTTAATCTGTAAATAACATAAGTTAATAATGAATAAAAAAATAGAAAAACGGCCCATGGAATTTTAATTTCTAAACAAGCAAATGGGATTTTATGCAGTAAATTAATTATCTTTATAACATAAGTTAATAAGAGCCAAGCTGGAAAAGAAAGAATCCATGATAAAAACTGCCATAATGTCCCAGCAAAAGTAAAAATAAAACCAGAGACCATAATAAAAGGTAAGATAGGTACAATTAAAATATTAGCTAAGGGAGCAATTAAGGAAATATATCCAAAATTATATATTAAAATTGGTAATGTGAAAATTTGGGCTGAAAAAGTCATAGATATAATATCTTTTATCCCCAAATATTTATTTTCAGGAATAAATTTTAACCAATTCTGAAAAATTGGGAGACCATGGCTTATCCCTAAAACAGCTAAAAAAGATAACTGGAAACCGACATCGTCTTTTAAAAGAAAAGGATTTTGAAAAAGCATTATACTTGCTGCAAAAACAATAATTCTTTGGCTTTGAGAGATTCTTCCTATTTTTTGAGCCAAGAGAAGAAATCCAGCCATTATCCCTGCTCTTACCGCTGAAGGAGGAAAACCAATAATTATAATATACAAAAAAATAAATATTATTGTAAAATAGAAAGCCTTGCCTCTAGAAAAACCAATCCCAATCAAAAGGCTCATTAGAATTGAGGTGAGAATGACAATATGCATACCAGAGACAGCGGTAATATGGCGTACTCCTGTTTTATTTAATTTATCTTTCCACTCATCTGAAATATTCTTTTTGTCTCCTAATATTATGGCTGACAAAATAGAACTTTGAGGAGGAGATAAATTTTGGACAATAACTTTTCTTAATTTATTTTTAAAATACAAGATTCTTTTATAAAGGTTTTCTCGTCCCGAAAGATCACTTTCCATTATTGAAATACTTGGATAATAGATTACAGCTGAAATATTATCTTTCCGTAAATAATTTTTATAATTAAAATCTTCAAAAACACAAGGTTCTTTCAAAACACCATCAATTCTTAATTTGTTTCCATATGTATATTCTGGATAACGATTTGCTGTCACTAATATTCTACCCGACATTGATATGTCTATTTTATTTATTATTATCTTCTCAATCTTTATTAAAAGATTAATTTTGTCTTGTCTAATGTCTGGTTCTCCTATTATTTCACCAATAAATTCTACCTGCTCTGAGAAGTTAATAAAATCTTTTATTTCTTGTGTTTCAAAGTTTTTAAAAACTGTTTGATAACGCAAGATACCAAAACTTAAGAATATTAAACAAAGACCAAAAACTAAAATCAGTTTCTTTTTAAAAAACAATAAGCTATAAAAAATTCCTAAAATAAAAAGCTCTCCAATTATAAAAGATGGGAGACTTAAAAAGGAATTAATAAAAATCCCTCCGATAAAAGAGAGACAAAAACAAAGCACTATTTTAGAAAGAGTCATGTTGTAATTCTATCTAACATCACAAATTTCAAAAAAGGGAGAAATTACTTTTTTTATATCAAAAAGATATTCTTTTAAACAAGGGTTTATGTCTTTAAAATCTGAATTTATTGTGTCTCTTTCTCCTTGGAAGCTTTGTAGAAAATATTTTTTAGCAGGCCCAATCCAACGAACAATTTCTATAATATCTTCTTTCCCTAATAATTTAGGTATCATCGTTGTTCTAAATTCATAATTAACTTTTCCTTCTTTCAAAATATCAATACTTTTTTGGATCTGTTTAATATCAATTTTAGACCCTGTAGCTTCTTTATATTTTTGTTTAGGAGCTTTTATATCCATTGCTACATAATCAATCAATTTTTCATTAATCAAATCTTTTATCATTTCTGGGTTAGAGCCGTTGCTATCAAGCTTTATTAGATAACCCATTTTTTTAATTCTTTTACAAAAAACAGGTAAGTCTTTGTTCAACGTTGGCTCTCCTCCGCAAATAACTACTCCGTCTAATAAATTCGTTCTAAACTTTAAAAAGTCAAAAAAGTCTTTTTTTGTCATTTTAAAACCCTTTTCAATTTTCTCTGGTAAGACAAGTTCTGGATTGTAACACCATGGACAACGAAAATTACACCCTGCTAAAAATACCGTGCAGGCTAATTTTCCGGGGTAATCAACCAATGTTAATTTTTGTAACCCAGCAATAATCATTAAATCTTTGCTTTAAATGTTTTACGTTCTTTAAATTCTTGTTTCTTTCCTTCATTGAATTGTTTAATAGGACGATAATACCCCATAACCCTTGAATAAACTTCACATGGCTGTTCAATCGTACATTTTGGACAAGTCCAATGCTTTCCTGGTAGATAACCATGTACTGGACAAATAGAAAAAGTTGGAGTTAGACTGATATATGGTAAATTAAATTTTTCAAATATTTTTTTAATTAACTTTTTAGATAATTGGATATCAGAAATCTCTTCTCCCAAAAAAACATGGTTTACTGTGCCTCCTGTATATTTACATTGTAATTCATCTTGAAGCTTTAATGATTCAAAAATATCATCAGTATAATTGACAGGTAGTTGAGTTGAATTAGTATAATAGGGAGTTTTTTTTGTACCAGAAGTGATTATATCAGGATATTTCTCTCTATCTTTTAAAGCAAGACGATAAGTTGTTCCTTCGGCTGGTGATGCTTCTAGGTTATATAAATTTCCTGTCCCTTCTTGATATTTCACTAATTTTTCTCTCATAAAGTCCATTATTTCTAAAGCAAAATTTTTCCCTTTTTTTGTTCCTATGTCTTCACCTATAAAATTTAATAAACATTCATTCATGCCTAATAAGCCAATAGTTGAAAAGTGGTTATTATAATATGCTCCTCTAGCTTTTTTAATACCTGATAAATAAAATTTTGAATAAGGATATAGTCCTTTATCAGCAAAGTTCTCTATGGCCTTTCTTTTTATTTCCAATGATTCTTCTGCCAAATCCATTAATTTGCCCAATCTTTTATAGAGTTCTCTTTTAGTCTTAGATAAATAACCTATGCGTGGCATATTAATTGTCACTACTCCAATACTTCCTGTGTTAGAACCACTTCCAAATAATCCTCCACCTCCACGGTTGTGAAGTTCTTTCATGTCAAGACGAAGCCGACAACAATTATGAGTAATCACCCCATTAGCTAATTGAAAGGCGTGTTCTTTACTGTCGAGTTCAAGATCATAAACATAACCTGTATATTTTTCTTTTTCTATTTTCACAATTTTCACTCCATAAAAATTATTATAATCTCTATATTTTAGATTACGTCCTTTTTTCATTTTAAAATAATTTCTCAGCCATTCCGGAATATCCCCGGCGAATCTCAGATTGTATCCAATCTTTTTTTTATCTCCTGTGCTATTTTTTGATTCGAAATAAGTAGTATTTATCCCTAAACTTCTACTTAATACCAAAATATCTAAAATTAAATCTTTATTTCCTAAATGAAGAACCATATAATTCTTTTCTTTATGCAAAAAACCATCACTTTCTATCGCTCCAATTAATATTCCTTTTCTAAATTCAAGTGAACGAGCAAAAATTTTAGAATTTAATCTCTTATTTAAAGAGCCATCTCCTCTTACATATTCTTTCATTATTTCAACTAACCCTCTGCTTGCAATAGAAATTCGAGCGAAATGATGCTCTTCGTTTAAATCAATTGAAGTTGAGGCAATAAACCGTTCTTCTGTAATTTTCTGGACGAATTTAATCAATTCCTTTTCTTTACTATTAAAAACTAAATTTAAAGTAGCATTATTATGAGAAACCCAGCCATCACCTATATAAAGTCCAGTCAATCTCCCCATATCAAAATCACCTAACTCTCCTTCATAAGGATGTTTAGCAAATGGAAATTCATTTCCTATTTTCAACTTTCTACTTTCTACCATTTTTAATTTCCCATTTTTAATTATTAAAGAAGGATGATCCATGGTCATTTTGTCAAGAATTCCATTATCTAAGGTAAGTTTTAGGATTTCTTCATTCTCCAATCTTAATTTTATTACATTTTTTACTTTCTCAAATTTACCGTTGATCAGTACCTCGATTAAATTACCTCTTACTAAAAAGTCATCTACAATTCTTCTAATTTCAGTTTTTGCAATTTCGCCACTTGCATTTTTATAGATAATCTCTGTCCCCGGCAATTTACACATTGAACGCACATCTGCAGGGTCCATATCAGAATTAATATAATTTGCAAAATAATTTGTGCCATATTTTGACGATGCTTCAAAAATTCCATCAAAAGCAGGGTCATTCCAAGGAAAATCTTTAGTAATGTTTATAGTTGGGATAGGAAAAGAAAAGGGTCTTTTTGATCTATCTCCCTCCATCATCACTTCATAAAATGCCTTATCAAATATTTTCATTTCTTCAGCAAATTCTCCATAAGTTTCTTTTTGGCTTTTACCTCCAATAATTACAGGTAATTTTTCAAAAACTGAAGAAGGTTTAAGATCTAATGTAATATTTGAGAAAGGACATTGAAATCCAACTCGAGTAGGAACAGCCATATTAAATAAAAACTCCTGCATACATTGTTTAACTTGTTGATAGTTTAAATTATCATAACGAATGAATGGAGCTAAGAGAGTATCAAAATTTGAAAAAGCAACTGCTCCCGCAACTTCTCCTGTTACTGTAAACATAAAATTTACAACCTGGCCCAATGCTGATCTAAAATGTTTCGGTGGATTTGATTCTAATTTCCCAGGAACACCTCTAAATCCTTTTAACAAAAAATCATATAAATCCCATCCACAACAATAGGGACCAAGTGTGTCCAAATCGTGGATATGAAAATCGCCTGACTTATTAGCATCTCTTATCTCTTCTGTATATATTTTATTTAACCAATATCTTTTTACAATATAATTTACTCCATATCTGTTAAGCCCTTGTAAAGAGAAAGCCATATTAGCATTTTCATTTACTTCCCAATCCGATTTTTCCAAATACTCGTCAATTCTATCTACTGCTTGCTCTCTTACGTTTAGCGCTTCTCTTATCTCCCTTCTTTTTTCTCTATATAAGATATATGCTTTCGCCGTTTTGACTAAATCCTCTAAAATTAAAACTTCTTCTGTTATGTCTTGGATCTCTTCTATAGTAGGAATCTCATCTTTTTTAAATCTTCTATTTAATAAAGCTGTTATTTTATCAGAAATTTCTTTTGATTTTTTACCATCTCCTTGATTGCTTGCAGTTAAGGCTTTGAAAATAACTTTCGTTATTTTTTCTTGATCAAAATTCACGATTAAACCATCTCTTTTTCTAATTTTCTGAATTTTATTTTCCATAATATGCTTTATTTTTATTCTTAATATAATTTGTGCTTAGATTAACTAAGCACAAACAGACTGTCTACTAAACTAAAATTATAAAATACTTTAATTAATCCCGGTAGCAATAAATGTAATTTTTATCTCTTCTTTTTTTAAAGTCTTATCTTCAGACGCTCCAAAACTTATTTTGGCTTTAGGAGAAACTGTTTTTTTAATAAATTCAGCAGCTTCTTGAATTTCAAACAAGCTAAGGTCATCTCCTCCGGCAATGTTTAATAATACTCCTTTCGCTTTATCAACCGGAAAATCAACTAAGGAAGAATGAATCGCTAGGTTAGCTGCTTTGATGGCTCTATTTTCTCCTTTTGCTATGGCTTGACCGAATAAGGCGTTACCTGAATTTTTTAATATGCCTTGAATATCAGCAAGGTCAACATTTATAATACCAGAAGAGAATATCAAATCAGAAATTCCTTGAATTGCTTCTCTCAAAATCTTATCACATGTCCAAAGCGCAGATTCGACAGAAGTATTTTTACCAACTATTTTTAGTAACTTATCATTTGAAATACAAATTAAGCTATCAACTTTTCCTTTTAATTTTTTAATCGTAGCATTCGCAATTTTCTGACGTTGAGATCCTTCAAAAGAAAATGGCTTTGTGACTACAACAATACTCAAAATTCCTAGTTCTTTTAATATCTCTCCTAAAATAGGAACACCTCCCGACCCTGTGCCTCCTCCTAATCCAGCAACTATAAAAACCATATCTGCGCCATTTAAAAGAGTTTTTATTTCCTCTTTACTTTGCTGAATAGCTTTTTCCCCTAATTTAGTATTCATACCAGTGCCTAAACCAAAGGTAATATCCTTCCCAATTAAAATCTTTTTAGAAACCTTGCAAAGATGAAGGGATTGCACATCAGTATTTATAGCAATTAATTCTGCATAGTTAAAATTACACTTTGTCATTCTAGACAAAGCATTAACTCCTGCACCACCAATCCCAACAACTTTAATTTTTGATATTGGCATAATTTTATGAAGGTAAAAGAAGTTTTATTATTTTTTTAATAGATTCTGACGTTTTAGAAAATGTCCCCGATCCTTCTCCTCCTCTTTTCTCTCCTTTCCACGCGTATGACAAAAGACCAAGCGCAGTAGAAAAAGCTGGGTCTTCTGGTAACCCAGGTATGTCTTTAGGAATATATATACTACAAGGAAGTTTTAATGCTTGTTTAGAATATTCTTTAATCCCTGGCAATAAAGAACCACCACCCGTTAAAACAACACCTGCTGGTAGAATTTCTTGCTTTGATATTTTTTTTAGTTCTTTTTGGATATGGCTAAATATTTCTGAAACTCTAGCTTCTATAATATTTTCTAATACTTTTTTAGGACAAACCAATGATTTTTCTGGAATTCTTATTTTTTCATTCTTTGTTTTTGTATTTTTCTTTTTATTTTTAGAAATTAAAGATCCAAATTCTTTTTTAATTCGTTCTGCTGTCTCAATCTCTGTTCTAAGACCTAAGGCAATATCATTGGTAATATTTGCTGACCCTAAAGGAATAACATGACAATGGATTAAATTGCCATCTTCAAAAACAGCTAAACCTGTAGTTTCAGCCCCGATATCAACCGATACAACACCTAGTTCTTGTTGCTCATATGTTAAACATATTTCAGATGTTGCAATCGGTGAAGCGACTATATTCTGTTCATCAATATTAAATCCTGCCAAATCAAATGTTTTAGATAGGTTTTCTTTAACCGGAGAAAAAACACAAGTTAAAAGGGCTTTCAATTCTAGCCTACGCCCATGAAGCCCCAAAGGTTCTTTTATATCTTGAGCACCATCAATAATAAATTCTTTTATAAAAAGTTCTAACGCTTCTCTATTAGAGGACAAACTAACTGACTCTGCTTGGCGAATAACCCTATCAATATCTTCTTGAGAAATTTTCTGGTCAGCCCGTGATACAGAAACTAATCCTTGAGAATTGACAACAGACAAATGACTTCCGTTTATACTGTAAACATGATCTCTAATTCTTATGCCTGATTGTTTTTCTATTTCTACAATTGATGACTCTATGATAGGTGCAATTTTATTTACTTTTATGATTTCTCCCCTTCTAACGCCCATGGAACGAGTTTTAACCATAGCTAAAATTTCAAAGTTCTTTTTGTCGTGTTCTTTTTTGCCCATTAAAATTTTAACTGAGTGCGTTCCAATATCTATAGATGTAAGAATAGAAGATTTCATAAAAAATAAAATTATAAATTTTTAAGATAATATTCTTCTTTTTTCTTCATGCGCTTAGCTTCTTTTTCTGATTTTTCATGATCATATCCTAATGCATGTAAGATTCCATGAATTATAACCCATTTTAATTCTTTTTCAAAATCTGATTTAAACTCTTGGGCATCTTTTTTTACCCTTATCAAGCATATAATAACTTCTCCTAATTCAAAAATATCTTTAAACTTTGTATCAACCAAGCCATGGCTAAAAGATAGAACATCTGTAACTTTGTCTTGCTTTCTATATCTTTTGTTAAGATCTCTTATTTTTTTTGTACCTACAAAAATAATAGAAATATCCCCTTGTTTTTTCTCTTTTTTTAGAATTCTTCCAGCAATCTTTTTTACAAACTCTCTATCTATTCGGCTTCTCGTTAAATTCTGAACATTTATATGTGTCTTTTTACAATAAGACTTATCCATAATATAGGATTTCTATTATAATCTTCCCCATTTTTTAAGTTTTTCGTATTTTTCTTTCAACTCATTCTTTCTTAAAGCTGCTCTTTTTTTTAACTGCGTACTCTTTTCTCTCTTGACAAATCTTTTTTTTCTAGCTTCAATCAAAATTCCGCTTTTCCTCATTTTTCTTGAAAAGCGACGGATTAAACCTTGGGTTGATTCTTTAGTTTGTTTTTTTGTTTTTAATGGCATTTTAAACTATTTTATTATTTTTTTTAAGTGTTTAACTATTTTCTTAAATGGGATTATTGTCTGTTTCCCTGTATCCATGTGTCTGATAATTATTTCATTATCAATAGCTTCTTTTTGACCCAGGATTAAAACAAATTTTATTCCCAATTTATCGGCTATTTTTAATTGTTCGACCAATGAATCCTTGTAAAATGCTTCGACTATTTTTATATTGTTTTCTCTTAAATCTTCAAAAATCTTTAAAGCTCTCCTTTTTGATAAAACTCCTACTTGAGCTAAAAAAACTTGAGGCTGTTTTTTGGTCGGGATCTTTTTGCCCATAACTTTCATAAGACGAATTATCCTTTCTACCCCAGCTGCACCACCACAAGCAGGAGTTTCTTTCCCTCCTAAAAGTTTAACTAAGTTATCATATCTTCCTCCGCCAGCAAGAGCTATCTTCCCTCTTTCTTGGCCTAAAGACTCCTTTTCTTTTTCTGATAAATTAGGAAATATCTCAAAAACTGTTCTGGTATAATAATCAAGTCCCCTGACTAAGTAAGGATTCAGACTATATGGTAATTCAAGTTCTTCCAAAAATTCTAAAACATTTTTAAAGTGACTGTGACAATCTTTACAAAGATGTTCAATCATTTGAGGAGCAGATTTAATAACTTCTTGGCATTTTTCATTTTTACAATCTAATATTCTTAATGGATTCTCTTTTAAGCGACGCTTGCAGTCTGAACATAAATTAGACTGATTAGATTTTAAATATTTTATTAATTTTCTTTTATATTCTGAACGACATTCTGGACACCCAATTGTATTTATTTCAATTGTTAAATCTTTAAAACCAAGTTCTTTTAATATGTTAAAAAATATCTGAATAATCTGGACATCTATAATTGGTTTATCCATACCAATAGATTCAAACCCAAATTGATTAAACTCACGAAATCTGCCTGCCTGAGGCCTTTCATATCTGAAAAATGGACCAAGGTGCCAAAACTTTATTGGTTTTGGTAAATTTTCCATTCCTTTTTGGAGATAAGATCTTACTATCCCGGGCGTTGCTTCCGGTCGCAACGTTAAATAATCTCCTCCTTTCGTTCTAAGACTGAACATTTCTTTTTGGACAATATCCGTAGAAAAACCAGTTCCTTTTTCAAATAATTTGGTATCTTCTAAAATTGGTGTTTCTATCCTTCGAAATCCATAAAAATCAGCAACATCTTGGCAAACTTTTTCAATTTTTTGAAAATACATCATATCTTTCCCTAAAATATCATGCATGCCCGTTGGTGATTGAAATTTCATAAATTATTATTTAGATAAGATTAATAAAGGATTTGAAATATTAGATGTAATACTTGGAAACCACGTTTTTAAAATTACTTTTCCGATAATATAATTTTCAGACAATGCTCCCCATTTTCTGGAGTCAAAAGAAGCGACCCTATTATCCCCCAAAACAAAATATTCATCTTGTTCCAATGTTAACGTAAGATTATCTGTATGATCTTCTTTCAAACCATATTCTGACTCATTTAATTCTCTATTTTCAACGCCCTTAATAATATTTATTTTCCCTTGTTTTATCTCAACTGTTTCTCCGGGTAAGCCAATGACTCTTTTAATAAATCTTTGGGATGTATCTCGAGGATAACGAAAAACTATAACGTCTCCTCTCTCCGGATTAGTAAATCTATAACTTATTTCATCAACAATTAAATAATCTCCTTGGTGAAAGTTTGGTTCCATTGAACTTCCTTTGATAACAAATGGTTGAAAAACAAAATAGCGAATAGGAATCACTATTAATAAAGCTAATACGACAATTTTGATAATCTCCCAAAAAAATAATAATACTTCTTTCATATAATTTTATTATTGTAGCAAAATATTCGAGCTTTCGCAAGAATATAATTTTTGTAAAAAGAATACAATAAGGTTATAATAAAAATATATAAAAGATTTCATTATGTTTTTAATAGTTGGATTAGGAAACCCAGGAACTAAATATATCAAAACTAGACATAATATTGGATTTAGAACTATAGATGAATTCCAAAATGGAAATAATTTTTCCAATTTCGAATTTTCAAAAAGATTTAATTCTTTAGTGTCTGATGGGAAAATTAAAAATAAAACCATTATTTTAGTAAAGCCCAAGACATTTATGAATAATTCTGGCAAAGCAATAAAAGAAATTGCCAGTTTTTATAAAATAAAAAATTCTAATATTGTTATTATTCATGATGATGTTGACTTAGCTTTCGGAAAAATAAAAGTATCAAAAAAAAGAGGATCCGCTGGACATAAAGGGGTAGAATCAATAATAAAAGAACTAAAAACAAAAGATTTTACAAGATTACGAGTTGGAATTAAAAAACCAGAATGCAAAAATACAGAAAAGTTTGTTTTAGAAAAGTTCACTGAGGAAGAAGAACAAAAACTTAAGGGAATTATAGAACAAGGTCTCCAAATTTTAAATTCTATAAATTATGCTTAAAAAAAATATAAAAGGGAAAGCATGGGTTATTGATGTTAATATGGGCTATGGCCACCAAAGAACAGCTTATCCTTTAAAGGACTTAGCCCCCAATAAAGAAGTTATTAGCGCAAATGACTATAAGGATATGCCTAAAAAAGATAAGGTCATTTGGGATAGCTCAAGAAATTTTTATGAATTTATTTCTAAATTTAAAAGATTTCCTATTGTCGGTGAATTTGCTTTTTCTGTTTTTGATAAATTTCAAAAAATTCTTAACTTCTATCCAAAAAGAGATTTGTCTAACCCAAATCTTTATTCTAATCAAGTATTTAATTTAATTAAAAAAGGATGGGGAAAAGACTTAATTAAAAAATTAAGTAAAAATCCATTGCCTTTGATTACTACTTTTTTTATTCCTGCTTTTATGGCTGAAGCTTTTAATTATCCTGGAGAAATATATTGCGTAATATGTGATGCTGATATCTCCCGTTCTTGGGCTCCATTTAATCCTTTCCAAAGTAGAATTAAATATTTTGCTCCTAATTTTAGGGTTATGGAAAGATTAATGCTTTATGGAATTAAAAAAGAAAACATTTTTTTAGTTGGCTATCCTCTTCCAAAAGAAAATATTAAAAATGCTTCAAAAGATTTGGCTCATCGCATTCTAAGCCTTGACACTAGAAAAAGATATCAAAGAAAATATAAACCTCTAATAAAAGCATTTTTAGGAAAATTGCCTGAAAAATCAAATCATCCTTTTACAATAACTTTTGCTGTTGGAGGAGCTGGTGCTCAGAAAGAAATTGCTATAAAAATTTTAAAAACTTTATCTCCAAAAATAAAGAATAAAACTATTAAAATATTTTTAATAGCAGGAGCTAGAAAAGAAGTTAAAAAATACTTTTTAGAAAATATAAAAAGATTAGGACTTCAACAAAATTTAAACAAAAATCTGGAGATAATTTATGAAAAAGATATAAAAGATTATTTTAAAAAATTTAATCAAGTTTTAAGAAAAACAGATATTCTTTGGACAAAACCGAGTGAACTTTCTTTTTATACGGCGTTAGGGTTGCCAATCATTCTCGCTCCTACTGTTGGATCTCAAGAAGACTTTAATGAAGAATGGCTTCTGAGATTGGGCTCTGCTATGCACCAGAAAGATTTAAATTATATTGATCAATGGCTTCTTGATTTTATGGATTCTGGTTGGTTTGCTGAGGCAAGCATGCAAGGGTTTATCGAAGCAAAAAGAATGGGAACATACGAAATAGAAAAAATAATTTCTAAAAAGAAATAATATTATATGCTTTGGGTATTTATTATAATTTCTGCTTATCTTATTTTAGCTATTAACTCCTTAGTTGATAATTATCTTTTACTAGGCCCTCCTAATCCAAAAAGTTATGCTTTTTATATTGGAACGCTGGGGATAATAACTTTAGTTCTAATCCCCTTTGTTGGTTTTTCTGTTCCTGAAATTTCTCAAATTTTAATTAGTTTATTAGCCGGAATCATTTTTGTATTGGCTATTTATTTCTTTTATATCGGTTTAGAATATTTTGAACCATCTAGGATTGTAGCAGCGATTGGAGGATTAACACCTTTGTTCACCTTTATATTAATTTCTATATGCTCTAAAAGATTAATATTCTCAGGCATAAAAGAAATTCTTGCTTTTTTTCTTTTGCTTTTGGGTAGTTTTTTAATAACTTTTAAAAAGAAGAAGAAAATTTCTCTTAGCAGTTTTAAAATTTCCTTGATAGCTGCTTTTTTATTTGCTCTAATGTTTGTATTAACCAAAAATGTATATTTGAATCAATCATTTTGGCATGGTTTTATGTGGATAAGAATTGGCGGATTTTTAGCTGGCATTTGTTTTCTTTTTGTTAAACAAGTTAGGCAAGAGATTTTTAATAAAAAATCAACTTTTACTAAGAAAACAGGAAGTATTTTTATACTAAATCAAGGTGCAGGGGCCGGAGCACTTATTCTCCAAAATTTTGCAATTTATTTAGCTGGCATAAATTATCTTCCATTTATTAATGCTCTTCAAGGAGTTCAATATGTTTTTCTATTTATTTTAATATTCTTTTTAACGAAAAGATTTCCTAAAATTTCAGAAGAAAGGTTTACTAAAAAAATAATTATTCAAAAAGTCTTAAGCATTGCTTTAATTTGTTTAGGTCTTATTATCTTTTATTTCTAAAATTAGAACGATGACATTAAAATTTCCAAAAAACTTTTTATGGGGCACAGCTACTTCTGCTTATCAAGTGGAAGGCGGAATTAAGAATTGTGATTGGGCAAAATGGAAAGATGCTGGCTTAGCTTGTGATCATTATAATAGATATGAAGAAGATTTTGATTTGGCAAAAAATATTCTACATAATAATGCCCACCGTTTTTCAATTGAATGGTCACGAATTGAACCAGAGAAAGGGAAATGGGATCTAAAAGAGATTGAACACTATAAAAAAGTTCTTTTGGCTCTAAAAAAACGAAATCTCAAACCATTTGTTACGTTGCACCACTTTACTAATCCTTTATGGCTAGTTAAAGAAGGTGGATGGGAGAACAAAAAAGTTATTAACTATTTCTCTCGCTATGCAGAATTTATTGTCAAAAACTTAGGCGAATACGTTGATTTTTGGATGACAATTAATGAACCTTTAGTTTATATCGGACAAGGTTATATGGATTGTAAATGGCCACCAGGGAAGAAGAATTTTTTAAAAGCATTTAAAGTGCTTTCTAATATGATTAATGCACATAAAAAGGCCCATTCGATTATCCAACAAGTTGACCCTACTGCAAAAATTAGCATTGCTACAAATAATGTATTTTTTGAACCATATGAAAAAAAATCCTTTTTAGATAAATTTTCTTCTTCTGTAAGTAGTTATTTTTGGAATAGATATTTTTTGAATAAGGTAAAAAAATATTCTGATTTTATTGGTTTAAATTATTACGTTCATAATAGAATTCAATTTCCATTAAAAATGAAAAATTATAATACTATAACTTCTGATTTGGGATGGGAAATTTATCCTAAGGGCATTTATTATGTTTTGAAAGAACTACAAAGATACAAAAAACCGATTTATATTATGGAAAATGGCATAGCTGATGCTGAAGATAAATATTGTTCTCAATTTATCATTGACCACTTAAAATGGGTTCACAAGGCAATCCAAAATGGAGTAGATGTGAGAGGATATTTTCATTGGTCTTTAATAGATAATTTTGAATGGGCAGAAGGATTTAAGCCACGCTTTGGGCTGATAGCGGTTGATTACAATACCCTAAAAAGAACGCCTTATCGTGCTTCAAATGTTTATGGGGAAATTTGTAAAAATAATGCTATTATATAGAAAGAGTTTATTTTTAAAAAAATTTTAATATTCTATTAATTTTTAGATTAGACTATTTTTTTTGTTTACTATTTTAACTAAATTTAACAATTTTATTTTATGAATTCACGATTAAAACAAGTCTTGAAAAAGCTTTTGTTCGTCGTCTTGCTTTTTCTCTTGTCATTAGGATGTTTTTTATTTATAGGCAAGCCAAAACAAGTTGAAAATATTACTTGGGGAGTTAGTTTCTCTCAAAAATATTCAGAAGAGTTAGGACTTGATTGGAAAGAAAATTTTTTGGCAATACTTGACGACTTAGAAGTTAAAAACATGAGATTAATAGCTTATTGGGACTTAATCGAAAAAGAGCAAGATAATTATAATTTTCAAGATTTAGATTGGCAAATAGAACAAGCTAAGGAAAGAAATATTAAAATAATTTTAGCAATAGGCAAAAAGGTTCCTCGCTGGCCAGAGTATCATGAGCCCTATTGGGCTGAAAATCAACTCAAAGATGATCAAAATAAAAAATTATTGATATATATTGAAAAAATTATAAATAGATATAAAAATAATGAAAATATTTTAGCTTGGCAAGTAGAAAATGAACCCTTTTTCCCTTTTGGAAAATCTCACTATGCAGATAAAGAAACTTTGAGACAAGAAATTGAACTCGTTAAATCTTTAGACGACAAAAGATCAATAATAGTAACCGAAAGTGGAGAACTTCCTTTTTGGTTTAAACCAGCAAAATATGGAGACATAGTTGGATATAGTTTATACGAAAAAGTTTGGTTTCATGAGATGAGCCTATACCTCACATACCCAATGCCACCTGTTTTCTATAACAGAAAAGCATGGCTAGTTGATAAATTATTTCACAAAGAAACTATTTGTATCGAACTCCAAGCAGAACCATGGGGGCCAGGATTGACATATACACTTTCAGCAGAAGAACAAAATAAAACAATGAATATTGAACGATTCAAAAAAATTATAGAATTTTCAAAAAACACGGGAGAAGATACTTTTTATCTTTGGGGATCTGAATGGTGGTATTGGATGAAAGAAAAACATAATGATTCTCAAATGTGGGAAGAGGCAAAAAAAGTTTTCGCATCTAAATAAATTAAAAGGCCGGGATAATTAATTTAATACATTATCCCGGCTATTTTATTATTGCCACTTTACACCATGTCCGTGTCCAAAAACTATTTTTTTGGAATTAATGGGAGTAAGTATCTCACCTCTTTCTAAAATATCTTCTGGTTTCGGTTTTTCTAGTTTTTTCCCTTTTTCTTTTCTCTCTTCTGCCAATTTTTTGTGAAGAGTATGACACACTTCACAATTTTTAAATTGATTACATTGGCTTACCGGAGCCTTACAGTAATTCTTCAAAGGTTTATAACTCTCTATAAAATCTTTAATTTCTTTAATTCTTACACCTCCAGGGAAAGAATGTACTTTATCTCTTTCATATAAAATAGATATAATACTTCCTTTTTGTCTAAAAGACCAAACTTTTGAAACAATAATCTCCCCAGTAATTCCTTTAAAACAATGAATTCTGTCTTCTCTGCTCTTTTCCAATTTTTTAAAAAATTTTACCTGTCTAGGTGTCTTCATTTTTTACTCCTTTCAATATATTTTAAAGACCCATTATTATAATACCACCTTCACTGAAAAAGTCAAGAGTTGAAATAAAATGAAAAGAGATTAAACTTAACTAATGGAAAAAGAAATAAAAATCATAAATTTAGAGGATAGAAATTATCCTCTTTTATTAAAGAATATAATTAACCCTCCAAAGACTCTCTATGTAAAAGGAGAGATATTGAGAAATGAAAAATGTTTTGCTATTGTTGGAACACGTAGATGTTCCGAATATGGAAAAAGTATCGCTTTTTCAATCGCTCGAGATTTATCAAAAGCTGGATTCACAATTGTAAGTGGAATGGCTATAGGAGTTGATACTGCTGCCCATAAAGGCAGTCTTGAGATTAATAAGAGAACAATAGCTGTTTTAGGCACAGGAATTGATGAACAAAGTATTTACCCCCAAGAGAATTTAGAACTATCTGATGAAATTTTGAAAAATAATGGTTGTTTAATCTCTGAGTACCCTGCTGAAAACAGGGGAAGTAAATTTACCTTTCCAGAAAGAAACAGAATAATATCTGGATTAAGCTTAGGAGTATTAGTTGTTGAGGCTAATTTTGGCTCTGGAGCATTAATCACTGCAAGACATGCCCAAGAACAAAAGAGAAAGATTTTTGCCATTCCTGGCTCAATCAACTCTATAAATTCTCGTGGTTGTCATGATTTAATTAAAAAAGGTGCTAAACTAGTAGAAAATGCCTATGACATTTTAAAAGAATTAAGTTTATCTAATAAAATATATTAAAAACTATGAATTTAGTTATTGTAGAAAGCCCTACAAAATGTAAAACAATTAGTAAGTTTTTGGGACCAAAATACAAGGTTCTGTCTTCTTATGGACACATACGTGATTTGCCAAAAAGTAAATTAGGAATAGACATAGAAAATAACTTTGAACCTCAATATGTAATCCCAACTAAAGCTAGGAAGCGAGTCAAAGAATTAAAAGATTCTCTAGTAAAAGTAGAAAATGTAATACTAGCTACTGATGAAGATAGAGAAGGCGAAGCAATTGCTTGGCATCTTGTTTCGGCTTTAAAATTAGAAGGGAAAAAAGATTATAAAAGAATTGTTTTCCATGAAATCACAAAACCAGCAATAGAAAAAGCATTAAAAAATCCACGAGAGATTGATATAAACCTAGTTAATGCTCAACAAGCAAGAAGAATACTAGATAGATTAGTTGGATATAAATTATCCCCTCTTCTCTGGAAAAAAATAATGAGAGGGCTATCAGCAGGAAGAGTACAATCAGTAGTTTTAAAACTTATTGTAGAAAGAGAAAAAGAAATTAAAGATTTTATTCCTCAAGAGTATTGGACAGTTATTGTTAGTCTTGAAAAAATAGAAAAAAATACCTTACCATTTGAAGCGAATTTAATGAAAAAAGATAATAAGGTTATTGCTAAGTTAGACATAAAAAACAAGAAAGAAGCCGAGGAAATCATTAAAAATCTTGAAAATGCTGAATATAAAATAACAGACATTATAAAAAAAGAAGTTAAAAAAAATCCTTTGCCTCCTTTTAAGACTAGCACCCTGCAACAACAAGCAGGTAGTAAATTTCACTTTTCAGCAAAAAAGACAATGTTCCTAGCCCAAGGTCTTTATGAAAAAGGATGTATTTCTTATCACCGAACAGATTCTTTAAACCTTTCAGAAGAATCTTTGAATAAAGCTCAAGATTTTATTATTAAAAATTACGGGAAAAATTATTGGGCAGGCTCTTTTAAAAGATTTAAAACAAAATCAAAAACAGCTCAGGAAGCACACGAAGCAATAAGACCAACAAACCCAGAAGAAACTTTAGATAAATTAAAATTAAAATTAGAAAAACAACAATATCAATTATATAATTTAATTTGGCAAAGATTTATTGCTTCTCAGATGCAACCAGCTCTTTTTGACTCTACTCAAGTTGATGTCTCTGCTAAAAATTACATTTTTAGAAGTAATGGTCAAACATTAAAATTTGATGGATTTCTTAAAGTATACCAAATGAAAACAGAGGAGAATGAATTACCTTTACTCATAAAGAATGAGATTTTAAAACTTAAAAAACTTATTCCTACACAACATTTTACTCAACCACCATCAAGATATAATGAAGCTGGTCTAATTAAGGTTTTAGAAAAAGAAGGCATTGGTAGACCTTCAACTTATGCTCCAACTTTAGACGTTGTTCAAAAAAGAAATTATGTGAACAAAGACGAAAAAAGAAGATTCCAACCAACAGAAATTGGAATTTTAGTAAATAATCTTTTGGTTGAACACTTTCCTAAAATAGTTGATATAAAGTTTACATCCCAAATGGAGGAAAATTTAGATAAAGTCGCTAAAGGAGAAAAAGAATGGACAGAGGTTTTAAATAATTTTTATAAACCGTTTGAAAAAAACCTAAAAGAAAAAGAAACTATAATCGTTAAGAAAGACACTACCCAAGAAACAGATGAAAAATGTCCCGAATGCGGAAGTCCTCTCCTAATAAGATGGAGTAGATATGGAAAATTTTATGGTTGCAGTAATTTCCCAAAATGTAAATATAAAAAATCTCTTACTCGACCAAGCCTAGGAGTTAAATGTCCAAAATGTGAAAAAGGAGATATTGTGGAAAAGAGAACTAAAAGAGGAAAAACATTTTATGCCTGTAATCAATGGCCAAAATGTGATTTTGCCTTATGGGATAAACCAAATGGAGAAATATGCCCAAAATGTGGTTCTCTTATGGTTGTTGACAAAAAAGAACAAACAAAATGTTCAAATAAAGAATGTAAATAACAAAATATGCCTCTTGTTGAAAAAATCAAACAAGGATTAGAGAATACGGAAAAAATTGATAAAGCTATAGAAATTCTTAAAGAAAATTTTAAAGAAGAAGATTTTGCTTTTCAACATGGTCTAAGAATTGGTTTAATGCTAAAAAAGATGGGAGGTAAAGAAACAATAATAATTTCTGGAATTTTACACGAAATTAGTGAAGAAAGCAGGAAAAAAATTAAAAAAGAATTCAAAAAAGATATCCCCTTTTTGATTAAAAAAATAAAACAATTAGATGCTCTTCGTTATCGATCAAACAAAATTAAAATTATTCCTATTCAGAAAAGACAAAAACAAAAAATACTTTTGAACTCTAAGTCTGAAAACTTAAGAAAAATGTTTTTTGTGATTACTAAAGATATCCGAGCTATTTTTATAAAATTAGCTGATAGGCTTGATATCATGAGAAATCTAAAACAATTTTCTGAAGAACATCAAAAAAGGATGGCCTTAGAAAGCATTGAAATATTCGCTCCCCTAGCTTATGGGATAGGCATGGGAGAAATGAAAGGAGAACTTGAAGATTTAGCTTTCCCCTATCTTTATCCAAAAGAGTTTAATTGGATAGTAGAAAAAGTTAGAGAAAGATATACAAAAAAAGAAAAATACCTTAAAAGAGTTAAGTCTTATTTAATAAAAATATTGAATAATGAAAATATATCATTTATTGATATTCATAAAAGAGTAAAACATTATTTTAGTTTGTATGAAAAACTTCTAAGACATGATATGGATTTTTCTAAAATTTATGACCTAGTCGCAATCAGAATAATCGTTCCCAATGTTGAAGATTGTTATAAAACACTAGGGATTATCCATAAAATATGGAAACCATTACCTGGAAGAATTAAAGATTATATAGCATCTCCAAAGAAAAATGGCTATAAAGCACTACATACTACTGTATTCTGTTTAGACAATAAAATAACAGAATTTCAGATTAAAACTCAGCAAATGTATAAGGAGGCTGAATATGGTATTGCCGCTCATCTGGCTTACAAAGAAAAAATCTCTCCGAAGACTTATAAAAATAGATTTTCTTGGACTGACGAATTAAAATTGTTAACTGAAAGAATTAAAAACTCTGAAAATCTTTCAGAATATTTGGATTTTACTCTCTTTAAACACAAAATTTTTGTTTTTACGCCAAAAGGAGAAGTTATTGGTCTTCCTAAGGGATCTTGTGCTATTGATTTCGCTTTTGCTATCCATACCGACATTGGTACTCATTGTAAAGAAGTAAAAATAAATAAAAAGATGAGTAAATTATCTCGTCCTCTTAAAAATGGCGATTTGGTAGAAATTATAACAAACAAAAACGAAACTGTTGCTTCTGACTGGCTTAAGTTTGTTAAAACTAAAGTTGCTCAAGAAAAGATTAAAAAAATAAAAAAGATTTTTTCAGAACCCAGATTTCCTATTAAAAAAAGGTTAGCTATTTTTAAAAAATTAAATCCTTTTAAGAAGAAACTAAAAGTTAATAAAATATATTTAGGTAAAGAAACTGGATTTTCAATAAATTTAGCTAAATGTTGTTCCCCTAAACCAGGAGATGAGATTAAGGGATTTATATCAAAAATAAAAGGAGTTTCTATACATAAAATTGATTGTGAAAATTTTAAAAAACTTCAAAAAAAATGGCCTCAAAAAGTAATTGATGCCAGTTGGAGAGCTCCTAAAGATTGAAACAATATTATTTTAGTGATAAAGTAAAAAACTAAAGCCGGGGTGATGAAATTGGTAAACATGATGGATTCAAAATCCATTGCTCGCAAGGGCTTGAGGGTTCGAGTCCCTCCTCCGGCACAAATTAATCTTTAGAAAAGAATTTTCCAAAGATTTTTTTAATGACTAAGGCAGATAAAATACCAACTAAGGCCCCTGCTAAAATATCAGCAGGCCAATGAATCCCGCAGAAAACTCGACTGATAGAAATAAGAAAACTGGCAATTAGAAATAATATGCCTATTTTTTTATTATGAAGATAAATTAAAGTTGATATAGCAAAAAAGAATGTGGCATGGCCAGAAGGGAAAGATGAGGAAGGAGAATGATTTATTAAAAGATTTACAGAATTTGTAATAAAAGGTCTTGGCCTATCCCAAATAAAACGAATAATTTCTACAATTATAAATCTAGCAAAAATACCCGAGATAAGTGCTTGAGCTACTATTTTATAATATTCTTTAAAATTTTTGATTAAAAGAATAAATAAAATTCCTATTAAAATATAGGGAAGAAAACTTGCCAAGAAAATAGCTATTTCATCTACATAAAGATTCTTTAATGCTAAATTATTTATTTGTTGAAAAATTAGGTAATCCATTTTTTAAAAATTTAGAAACTTTCATAATATCTCCAGGATTTCCAAAATCAAACCAATAATCCTGAATCCTTTTAATTTTCACTTTCTTTTCTTTAGCCAAAAGAGTAATTGCATCTGTTAGCTCATATTCTCCACGAGAAGATTTGCAAATTTGAGATATTTTATCAAATATTTCTGGAGTAAATTTATAAAGCCCCGTGTTAATTAAATCACCAACATACTTTTTCGGCTTTTCTATAATTTCTTTTAGAAAGCCATTATCTGAAACAAAAACCCCGTATTTCTCGGGGTGCTTATGAATAAATCCAGCTACATAGTTATATTTATCATCAATATTAAATGATTTAAGATCTTCTACTGAATAAAGGTTATCTCCATAAACCATTAAAAAGTTTTCTTTAATTATATCTTTTACGCATTTCAGTGGGCATAGTGTCCCATATTCTTCTTTTTTTAAAATATCAAACTGATTAATAACTCTTATTTTATGATCATTATAATTATATTCTTTCAAAAAATCTTTGATTTTTTGTCCTTTATACCCAACTATCAAAATTATCTCCTTATATCCTGCTTTTAAAAGATTATCTAAAAGATAAGATAAAAAAGGTTTTTTCTGAACATTTATAAGGTGTTTTGACTTATTTTTGGTTAAATGAAGCATACGAGTACCCTTACCCGCAGCTGCTATTACTACTTTTTTAATCATAATTCGCTAAATCAAATGCTTTTTTGTTTAGTAAAAAATATTTTTTAGGAACTGTTTTTTTGATAGATTCTAAAATAAATTTAGTTTTCAAAGGAAATAATTTTTTAGAAGCGGCATATCCTAAAATATAAACTCCAGATAACACTTCTTTCCCTAATTTTTCTTTGGTAATTTTAGAAGCTGGAATAGATATAGACTTTTTTGAAAACCTTTTAATCTCTTCTAAAATATCTTTTGTTTGGGGTATTATTTTGGAACCTAAAATTGGTTTAATAAAATCATTGATTAAAAATATTGTCCCTGATTTTTTAGAACCATAAATATAAGACTTTAAAGACTCTTGAGCTTCAATACAAATTATTAAATCTGCCTTGCCCTTTTCTATCAATGGAGAATGAATTTGTTTTGCACCCGTCAATACTCCAAATCTAACATGAGTCTCTACCGAACCTCCTTTTTGAGACAATCCATGAAGTTCAGAAGTTTTAACATCATATCCATTAAAAATAGCTGCTTTGGCCAAAATTCTGGTCAATGTTATTACTCCTTGCCCTCCAACTCCAGATATAATTATATTAAATTCTTTCATATATATATGCATGGTCTTCTGGCAATAATTACCGAGACCTCATTATTTTTATTATTTAAAGAATCTTTTACAGCTTTTGCAAACTCTTTTTGTTTTATAGGGTCAATAATTTTTAAATCTTTAACTCCACAAGCTTTAATAACATTTTCTATTTTTGCTCCTTCTACTTTATCTCCCATAGAAGTTTTATCTGTTCCCGGATTAGGTTGATGACCTGTCATTGCTGTAGTCTGATTATCCATAACAATAATCAAAGGATTTGATTTATTATGGACAGCATTTAAGAGCGCTGGTATGCCACTGTGAAAAAACGAAGAATCACCAATAAAACTAATTAACTTTTGTTTATTAGATGCTTTCTTAATCCCATGAGCAACTCCGACAGAGGAACCCATACAAAATAAATAATCTTGAAAATGAAAAGGTGGATAAAATGCCAACATATAACAACCAATTTCTCCTCCAAAAATTACTTTTTTAGGATCAACTGCTTTTTTTATAGCATTGAATACTAACCAATATGGACAACCAGGACAAAACTGTGGGGCTCTTTTAGGAATTTTTAGTTTAGGATTTTTAATTTTTAGTAAAGTTTCTGTTTTAAATTTTTTGCTAGCAAGTTTTGCCACTGCCTTAGTCACCTCTTCTGGACGAAGCTCACCAGTTTCTGATAGTAAATCTTTTCCAAAAATTTGAAGCTTAGGATTAACATCTTTGGCAATTATGGTGACTTCTTTTTCTAAATATGGTTCTAATTCTTCTACAGCTAAAATCTTTTTCAATGGTTTAATAAACTTTTTAATTTTTTGTTCGGGTAAAGGGTTAAAAAATCCAAGTTTTAAAACTGGAATATTTAAATTAAGTTCTTTTAATGCCTCCATTACATACAAATAAGAAACACTAGAAGTAATAATTCCGAGTTTTGACTTATTAGAAATTTGATTATTATAAACTTTATTAATTAAAGATTTTTCTGAAACTTGGTTTTTTATTTTTTCTATCTTCTCTAGAAGTTCTTTTTTCATTTCTAAAACTCTGGGGGGCATTGTTGAAAATTGATGAGGATCTTTTACAAACTTTCCTTTTCTTTTCCCTTTAACTATTTTTCCTAATTTAACAATCCCTCCCTGTAATGCTACTCTTGTAGTTTCCCTAATCATTATTGGTATTTGAAACTTTTCAGATAAATCAAAGGCTAGTTTTGTAAAATCTTTACATTCCTGAGGAGTAGAAGGTTCTAATATCGGTATATGAGCTAAAGAAGCAAATGCTCTTGTGTTTTCTTCGGATTGAGCCGAACTCCAGCAACTTGGGTCATCAGCTATTAATATAACCATGCCTCCTTTAATGCCTGAATAAACCAAAGGCATAAAAAAATCAGAAGCAACATTCAAACCAAAATGTTTCATTGATACTAATGTCCTTAACCCAGAAAATGCAGCACCAGCCCCTGCTTCTAGGGCAACTTTTTCGTTTGTGGAAAATTCAAAATAAACTCCTACCTTTTTAGCAATCCTCCAAAAAGTATTCCCTACTTCTGAAGAAGGAGTTCCTGGGTAAGCGGTAACAAACTGAACACCAGACTCTAGTGCTCCTCTTGCTATTCCTTCATTTCCTAAAAGGATTATTTTTTGCCCAACTTTATTTGAAATAATTTCTTCTATCATAATTAAATTATATCACAAAATTAATTAATTTTCCCTTAACAAAAATTACTTTTTTGATTTTCTTTTGGAAAAGCCATCTTTTAATATTTAAATGATCTAGAGCTATTTTTTTTGCTTGCTCTACAGAAAGCGTAGTTTCAATATTTATTTTACCTCTAACCTTCCCATTAACCTGAACAATTAAGGTAGATATATCTTCTTTTATAAATTTAGGATTATATTTAGGCCACTTTTTTAGAAAAATACTTTTTTTATGTCCTAATTTATTCCAAATCTCTTCACCAATATGAGGGGCAAAAGAGCTTAAGAGAATTAAAAATGTTGAATAATATTTTAAAGATATTTTTTCCTCTTTTTCCATTTTATTAACAAACATCATTAAACAAGAAATAGCTGTATTTAATTTAAGTTTATTAATGTCTTGGCTAACTTTTTTAATTGTTTTGTGCAAAGATTCTTTGATTTCTGTATTTTGTTTGCTTGCCCCAATTTTATATTGAAGATTCCAAACTTTATCTAAAAATCTCCTAGCCCCCTTGACTCCCTTACTGTCCCAAGCAATTGCTTCTTCAAAAGGGCCCATAAACATTTCATAAATTCTTAAAGTATCTGCGCCATATTCATTTACTACGTCATTTGGATTAATAACATTACCTTTAGATTTCGACATCTTAATTCCACCTTCTCCAAGAATCATGCCATGAGATGTTCTTTTTTTATAAGGCTCAGAGCCTAATGACTTAGGTACTGCTCCAATATCCCATAAAAATTTATAAACAAAACGAGAATAAAGTAAATGTAATGTGGTGTGCTCCATCCCGCCATTATACCAATCTACTGTCATCCATTTTTTAAGTAGTTTTGAACTAGCTAATTTTTTATCATTTTTAGGATCACAATATCTTAAATAATACCAATTTGAACCAGCCCAATTAGGCATAGTATCTGTTTCTCTTTTGGCCGGGCCACCACATATAGGACACTTAGTATTGACCCAGCTTTTAATATCTGACAAAGGAGACTCTCCTGTTTTAGTTGGCTTATATTTTTTTACTTTAGGTAATTTTAATGGTAAGTCTTTTTCTGAAACAGTAGTCCACCCAGGATTTAATAGTTCTCCTTTATTAAGTTTCCTCTTGTTCTTTTTAATATTATCGGCACAGTTTTCACAAAAAATAAGAGGCATAGGCTCTCCCCAATAATGCTGTCTTGAAAAAATCCAATCCCTTAATTTATAGTGAACTTTTTTACTAGCTAATTTATCTTTTTTTAAAAGAATAAAAAGTTTCTCCTTGGCCCTTTTTGATTCCATCCCCGTAAACCGTCCTGAATTAATTAATGTTCCTTCTCCCTCATAATATTTTTCAAAACTTTTATTAGAAACAACTAATGGTACTCGCTTAACAATCTTCGTTTTTTGAGAATAGGGCTTAATTACTTCAATAATTGGTAAACTATATTTTTTAGCAAAATCAAAATCTCTTTCATCATGCGCTGGAACGGCCATAATAGTCCCTGTGCCATAATTCATTAAAACATAATCGGCAATAAATACTGGAATTTCTTGTTTTGTTATGGGATTAATTGCTTTAATCCCTTTTAACTTTATTCCCGTTTTTTCTTTAGATTCCGATATTCTTTCCCTTTCAAGTTTCATTTTTGTTCTTTCAATATATCTTTCAACTGACTTAAAGTTTGAAATTTCTGATTCAAACTTTTCGATTGCTGGGTGCTCCGGAG
>Ga0307992_1000256_pt1 | contig 34409 bp, 29 predicted proteins | sample EllFjometagen133_FD_203162 | JGI IMG/M metagenome (GOLD analysis project Ga0307992, IMG submission 203162) | Marine microbial communities from Ellis Fjord, Antarctic Ocean - #133 | ecosystem: Environmental > Aquatic > Marine > Unclassified | place: Southern Ocean | collected 2014-10-08
GTGAGGTCGACTCCTGATGCAAGGTTACAGAATATGATCCTCTACTATACTGCAGTACTCGCGGCTAGGTTGTTTTTTCATCAAGAAGCAAAAGTTATGCTAGGGAACCATCGAGATAGATTAAAGAGTTGCTCAGCTATGATACAGAAATTGGAAGCAGCGGAAATGTTTGGAAATATGTTCTACGCAAACAAGACTTTCTGGAATACGGTAGTGGATCAATTAGATCGAAAGGTCGAGATGATTCCACGTAAAATAGTTGATTATGCCCCTCTTGAACCCGAACTTTCCTATATCGTTAATTTTTGTGATATACTTGGGTACAAAAAATTGGAAGAATTGTTATTTCTTATTTTCAGGAGACTAGGAGCGTATAAAACGATTAATCCTGGGGTGATATATAAGTCTATCAAAAGGTCTATACTAAAACGACTCCGTTCACGAATTAGCATAAGGCGCATAATGATGAATAGTGTTAAAGCACTCGAAATCCCACAGGGGTTGATGCCAGAAGAGCTTGAGGAATAGCTTTATACCCGACATACTGTCTTACTAGAATCCAGTTCCGGCAAAATCATTAATTTTGCCTGACTCGCCGATCTTCAAATAATGACTACTTTCTATCAAAATTGAGAACTTCCAGGAAAGGAGTCACAAATTGACACAAAAGATTGAAAAATGGTTAACAGCAAACCAAGCAGCGGAATATTTGAATATTTCTGAGCGTACACTACGTAAATTATGTAAAGAAGGTAGTGTGAAGTACGCCCAACCAGGAAAAAAATATTTTTTCCATCCGAGCTGGTTAAATGCATGGGTTTTAGGGTACGGTAAGCGTTTAACTCCAACTCAACGCAAGGAAGTAGATGAGTTGTAATCCTCCGTGTACATCTGGGGATTACTGGCTTGTCTAAAGGTTATGAGACAATCTGCGATCGTTGATATATCAGTACCCCGTGGTCTACATTATTTTACTAATCGTACAGCCTCTGGAATGGATAATTCTTATAAAAATACAATTTTATGACTCAGTAATATGTGGATGCTGTTGCATTACCCGCAATGAAAAAGTAGCATCAACCAGCTTAAAGAATAGGAGCTGGATGTGGCAGGTCTGAGAAAAATAAAGGGAAAGTGGTATGCACGGGTTTTCATGCCTCAAGGACATCTCCTTACCGAGAAGAAAATCCCATTGCGGACAGCGGATGAAAAAATTGCCAGAATCCGTAGGCTAGAAGTCAATCAGTGTGAGAAGGACATTAAAGCAGGTATAGACCTGTCCTTTCCCTGGCTCAACGATGAAGGGCTAGTTAAGGTCGTCAGATTGACTCTGGAGGATGCGGTTGCCAAGTATAAGAAGTCCAGGGAGGCAGAGGGCTTGAGTAAAAGTGCAACGGGGATTTTCCTGGATGCGTCAAATGATTTGATGGACTTGCTCGGTAAGACCTTTCCCGTTTCGCAAATTGGCATCAAGGAAATCGACCGCTATAAGTCGGTGCGGAAAGAAAAATATTCACCTCACACAATCCAAATTCGGCTGAGAAACTATAAGACCTTCTTTTCATACCTAAGGGACCGTGGTGATATCGAGTCAGTACCAATGATCAAATTATTGAGAATTCCAAAGTCAGAACCTCTCTACCTGAGTAACAAAGTATTCAACGACATTTGTGATCAGGTCGATGCTTATATGAAACGAGTGTTTTGGTTTTATCGTGAGACAGGTTGTCGATTGCGTGAACCTATAGAAGGCACGCTGGAAGGTGATTTCCTCATAATCAATCCACTGACATCTAAGTCACGGAGAAGTCATGATATCTTTTTGACAGCTGAGCTTAAAGCCATCTTGGTTGAGATTCAGAGTACGACCCACAGCAGGAACCTGATAGTGACCAACAAAAAGAACCCAGTCAGAAGTACACACGAAGCACAGCACTTCAGTAAATGCTTTGCGAAGGCTATGGAGGATGCAGAGTTCTCTGGCTATAAGTTCCATAACCTAAGGGACACATGCGCGGTCAGACATTACTTGAAGACCAGGGATATATACGCGGTGAAAACTTTGCTGGGACATGCCAGTGTAGTTATGACTGAAAAATACGCTGACTTCGAGCCACGGAGATTAGAACAGGACTTCCCTGATCTGGTGCAGAAAAACATGCTCAGACCTATTTATCCTACACAAGATGTAAGTGTAGGTTAATTAATGCATTAGATGTTCGGACAGATTACACGCCGGCCTCAATTTGCAGGCCACAAATTCAGACACCCCCTTCAAACCCTTATACAATAGAGCTTTCAAGGTTTCACCCCCTGCCTAGAAAGCAGGTGGGCAAGGTAATCAGGTGATTAATCAATGTTGAGTGAGTAAACTTCAAGTCAGAATGTTGATGGGTACCCCCGATGCTCCGGGGATACCCCCTTTCACATAGCTAATATACCGTTCTTGCACATCTGCTGGAATTTTAGATTAGTTGCTAATAGGCAATCAATGCATTACATTCAAAGCATATACTACTAATCTACAAGTTGTATTTACTCCTTCTGATTCTCAGGGCTGATAAAAAGCATTTAGATGTATAGAGGGATCTCTTGAAAAATCAAATATTATGCCTCAATAGCATCATCGCTATAAATTATTAGGTATCCATAACTGGAATACCATAAAATGCCCCATCACAATTTGATCAAAATGTTAACAGTAAATTTAATAGGGAGAAAAATAATGTTAAAGAAAACATTAATAATTACTCTGTTGATCGTGTTTTTTGTATCATGTTGTTACTCAAATGAAAACAATCAAAAAAAAGGGTTTTTCAGAATACGTGTTGATAATAAATGGGGATATATTGACAAAACTGGAAAAATTATAATAGATCCTCAGTATGATTATGCAATAAATTTTTCTGAAGGACTGGCAGCAATTCAAATTGCTGGTAAATTGGGTTTTATTGACAAAAACGGCAAAATAGTTATTAATCCGCAATTCGATAGAGGGTCTGGCGTTTTTTCGGAAGGTTTATCTGCAGTAAAGGTAGATAATAAATGGGGATTTATTGACAAAACTGGAAAAATAAAAATCAACCCCCAGTATGATGGTATAATGAATTTTTCTGAAGGACTGGCAGCAGTTACCATTGCTGGTAAATTGGGTTTTATTGACAAAAACGGTAAAATAGTTATTAATCCGCGATTCGATGAGGGGACTGGCGTTTTTTCGGAAGGTTTATCTGCAGTAGAAATAGATAGAAAGTGGGGATATATTGACAAAACCGGGAAAATGGTAATCGATGCGCAGTTTAAGGAGGGTTCTGATTTTTCACAAGGACTGGCATTAGTTGAAGACAGTGAATATCGTCGAGGGTATATCAATAAAGATGGAGAATATATTATTATTCCTCAGTTTGATAGGGCGTGGAGTTTTTCAAATGATCGTGCAAGAGTACGGTATGATGATAAATACGGTTATATAGACAAAACTGGGACTTTAGTCATTCTCCCAAAATTTTACGAAGCAGGTGATTTTTCTGAAGGATTAGCAGCAGTACGTATAGGTCGTAATTTTGAGTATATTGATAAAAACGGAAAAACAGTAATAAATCCAAAGTTTGGAAGCGCGCGCATATTTTCAGATGGATTAGCAATGGTAACATTGGACGGAAATGATATATATATTGATAAATCCGGTAAAATTATATTTGCACCAACTGAATAGGTGGTGGGAGATGGACTTTTGTTGAAGCAATGGGCCCCGTTGTGCAGTTGGCGCATTTATAATGGCCCCCGTGATGAGGATCCTTGTTATGAGAATTTCGCTTTAGGCTGGGGCATCTCGGAATCATTTGTAGGTGCTTCAATAGTAACTACAAAATTATTCATCAAAAATTGAATCTAACGCCAACAACCGGTTGCAGCGGACGGAGTAAGCGTCGCCGCTGAACCGGGGTTGTTAAGGTAATAAAAAGAAGAAGGGGTAAACGATTATGAAAACTAACATGTTTAAGAGCATAATTGTACTATTTGTTATTATTTCTTATTATTCCTGTGAAGTTACATCAGCTTTCATTAGAGTAACAAATGATACTGAAGATTTTATATATGTAACAATTGGTGAAACTGATTTTCGTACTATAAACCCAAATAAAACTTCTGGGTACGAGAATTTCGATGTTGGTAGTTATACAGTAGAAGTAAATGATGAATATTTATGTGAGATTAATGTTTCTACAGAGGATATTGATAGATCATTCACCTTACATATTTATGAGAACTCGTATGAGTTTGAGGAAGAAGGATAGTAAATCTGGGCGATTTTTCTATTAAATAAATTGGCTCATCACGCAAATGAGTGCACTCTGGAGGAGGGAATGGAGATCATCAATGATTCTAGCTTTAGACTTGAGACTTATTCCAAAGGGCCATTATGTGGAATTACATGGTTGGTGTTTAGGTAGATTAAAGAACTGGACTTCCACTGATTTAGTAGACACTTGTTAAAGTAAATTCTAAGCATTGGGAGAAGTTTCATAAAGAGCGGGTCTTGTGCTGACATCCATCATATACAAAATCGGGGATACATTCGGGATACCGACTGTTTCACTTTCCTGTAACTCGCTGACCCAGCACACGAGTAACGCTCGTCAACATGCCCAGGCATATATTGGGCTGTGAAAGCAATTAGACATGCGTTAGTAGCGAGTTATGGCGAAAATCCTACTCAGATATGACCACCAAATTGCTCTTCTTGAATTACTTTGGTGAATCCTGGGAACCTCTTCAAAGTCATGATCATTTGCTAAAAGACAGTAACTGCACTATCTTCGCAGAAATTCAAAACTAATCCACGAGTAGTATCTATTCCTTCTGATTCTCAGAGCTGATTAATTCGTAAATTCATTCAGGGAAAAAAATACCGTAAAAACACACCGTCAAATCATAAGGAGAAATGCATGAAAAGCAAGAAACAGCTTTTTGCAGTTTTGGTTATAGCATTTATTGGTTCATGCTTCGCACAAAACTCGGGGGTATTTACAGACTCTCGCGATGAGCAGGTCTATCGATGGGTCAGAATAGGTAATCAGATATGGATGGCTGAAAATTTAAATTATTCTGTTAGACGTGGGTCTGCTAGGTGGGGTAACAATTATGGACTTATGTATAATTGGAAGACAGCAAAAAAGGTCGCCCCTCCAGGCTGGCACCTTCCAAGCGATGAGGAGTGGCAAGAACTAGAACTTACTCTTGGAATATCCCAGAGTGAAATAAACAAAACATATAGCGGGGATAGGTCTTCAGGTAATGTTGGATACCATTTAAAATCGCGATCAGGATGGCAGTTTTATATGCAGGCAGGAAATGGTGATGATAAGTATGGCTTCACAGCACTACCAGGAGGTTATTCTCACGGACATACAGGTCGCTTCATGTACTATGGGACAGCCATATATTTCTGGACGTCAACTGCAATTGATAACCAAAATGCTCATGCACGGGCTTTAGAAAGTAATTTTAATGGAATTGGTCGTGATAATATGCAGAAAGAGCATGGTTGCTACATCCGTTGTGTAAAAGATTAATATGACTTGACTGCCAGTGATGATATTAGCTAACCATAAATGCTAAATTTGTACAGACAAAGCGTTAAGGAGGGGTAATGAAAAAATTAATTGTCTTATTAACACCATTTATTTTAACATCAATATTGTCGTGTGAAGTCTGGCCTGAAGACACTTCAAAAGGGAAGTGTGTATATGGACCCGAGGGAATCAGCGCATGTGTCAATACGGATGAAGATGATTGTATAAACAATTTTAATGGTACGTGGTACGAAGGTGAGGAGTGTACTGATGCTGACCAGCAATGGAAGGTTGTTCCAAAAGAAATTGATATTGACTCCACTATGTATGATTAATAATGAGAGCAATAAGCACTACTAATAAAGACAATATTATTGAAGGGAGTAAAGAATGAATCATTTTATGAAATTCATGCTGTTCACAATAATGGTAATAGGTCCAACTCTTGTGTCTGCTCAGTATAGTGCAATTCATAATGAGACTCATAATCTTCAACTTAAGGAAGATGGAAGGCTCATTAAGGTTGTGAGAATCACAACAACAGCGGAGCTGGATAGAAATAATAAGGTATTACGCTTTACCTTTTTTACTGATAATTATGATAAGCAGGATTGGACGAGGAAAGAAAAACGAGTTCCCATCTTTGCCAGGCATACAAAGGTTGCCCCACAATATATGGGCATAATCATTTTACATCCCAATAATGTAGAGGTCTTAGATACAAGACAACAGGCTTATCATGTATCAGAGAGAAAGGGATATAAATGGGTAGCTTTAAGTTCATACGAAGAGAATAAAAAGGCTCAAATTGCTACTGAAGTTAGTGAAGAATTGATTAATTATCTCCTATCCTATATTCCTTTTGGCAATGTAGGGTACAAGCAATTGGTGAAACAAATGAAAAAAAGGGACGAGCAATATTATGGTAGTATTTTCCCTGAAAGAGTGGAGTATACAACCACATCTATACCTCTACATCATAGCCGGAAACTAATAGGGTACACTGAAACGGCACGATCAATAGAAATCCCCTTCAACACAAGCGGGCAAGGAAACAATGAAATCAGCTTTTGGATAAATCCTGCTTTTGGTGATCCCTCACTGAGAAGTCTTCAGGGTGGGACTTTTCCTTTGGGGTTTGGTCGACTTGAGGGAGTAGTCGTTAAATTTAGCTTAAGGTAAATCCAAGTATGTGTGCTTGACAGTGGAAATCATGAGCAGCTAATCGACAGGGTAAGTTATGAAAGTAAAAGTAATTTCAATATCCTTTTGGGATACATACGGGATACCGACTGTTTCACTATCCTGTAGCTGATGGACACCAGGTCCTAATAAAGCTCGATAACATGCCAAGGCATAAAAGGTCTAGGAAAGTAATTAGACGATCGAGAATGGTGATTTGTGGCAAAAATCCTACTCATATATAACCACAAATAAGCACTTTTTGAATTACCAAGGTGATTCTCATGGATTCCAAACGGAATGCTAATTCAGTTCCATCAACAATGTTTACCCGATTACACAACGTTAAGAGTATTTGAATCTTATGATCTTAGGTCAACTGGCAAAATGATTAGGAAGCCAAAGATTTCACTTTTATTTTAAGTCTCAGCGAGTCCAAAATGTTTATAAAGACGTTCTGTGGGGAATTTTGAGAAAGTATAATAACTATATGAGTAAGAAAATAAAATGTCATTCTAAAACATCAAAAATAGATATAAATCATTTGATTATGAGTGGAGCCCTAAGTGCATTGCTATTGCTTGTTGGCTGCGATCAAAACGGATCAGAGCCAACTTATTTAGAATTGGGTTTGCCGGCTAAAATTTTATTTGATGAGCAATCCCTTGAAATTGTGGTTGGGGAGTCCTACCAGTTGCATGCTATATGTGTTGATGAACATGATCTCATCCTACCTGATAGTCTGTTTACATGGTCATCAGATGATCATCAGATTGCCACAATAAATAGTGATGGTCTATTAACGGCAAGTACACCTGGGACAACGTTGATATATGCCCTTTATGCAAATATTTCTAGTGCCCCTCTTGTAGTCTCCGTCCCTGAAAATGTGGCGTTCATAGCCATAAATTCTGAAGACTCGTTGCTTGTTGAAAAAGGAGGGTCTGTTAACCTTACCGGTGTAGCTGTTGCTTTCGATGGTGCACAAATCAATGGGGTTAATTTCAATTGGCACTGCTCAAACGAGGCAGTAGCATCTGTCTCCAACTCAGGAACTGTAAACGGAGCAGATTACGGTATTGCTAATATTTCAATAACCTTAAGAGAGGCAACAAGTGATCCCATCTTTTTAAGGGTGGATGATCCACCAAGCAAGAAGGTAGAAGGAAATTGGGTCTCGACTGAATTGCCAAGTCCATATGAAATTGACTGGTTGGAATATATCGTCAATGGTTCTGGTGGATTTAGCAGTGCAGTTTATTCATCTCAACTCACTTTTTCGTTAAGTCAATTCTCATGGCATGTATCGTTACAAGTGAGTATGCCAGAGGGTTATTATGATATTGACGAAACGATTACTGGTAGCTATCAGGGATACATGACTGATCAACATTCACGTATACTGATAACAATGAATGTGGGTAGCAATAACACTTACTTGGATATTATTTACTGTTTGATTGAATTTCCTGATAACCAAATGTTGACAATGAAACTGGTCGGAGACTCAGGAGACTACCCAACGGAATTTTTTAGAGAGAACACATACAACAGACAGGATTATTATGTTTTTGCTAAACAATAGTGCCCCATTCGTCGCCAAAATAAATCGTAAACACTCGATCTGCTTATATGTTTTGGCTATTGTTCTAATAACCCTGTTTGGCTGTGAAGAGTTAAATAAACCTGAAGATACAGTCACAGGATCTATAACTGGAACTGTCTTTGACGCCCATACGGAAACACCCATTCCTGGTGTACTAATTTCAATAAAAAAAGGAAGATATACAACTGATACAAATGGCGAGTATAGCCTTAGTTCAATAGATGCTGGGGAGAGAATTATTGAAGCTTATAGAGGGGATTACGCACCCTACTCCAAATCTATAATAATTCCTTCTGATGCGGAGGTACTTCACAATATTTATCTTACAAAAACACTAGAAAATAGTACTGGCTCAATAACTGGTAAACTTCGTACTACAGTTTTGGACCAAGTAATTGATATATATCTATCAACCTCCAAGCACGCAGTTGTTAATTCATCGGGTACGTTCATCCTTACCGATGTTATACCAGGCACACATTCTGTGTATCTGGATATGGATAGTAACTTTTTCGACGAAGCAATTTCAGGTATCACAGTGTATCCATCCTCAAATACTGATCTAGGTCAGATTGAATTGCGCGATCTTTTCATTGATGCAGTGGTTTCCGCAGATTCTAGTGTTGAACAGGCAAACCTATGCATTGGATATTCAGATTTGACAGATTATGCCATCATACCAGATAGTAGTTGGATGATCTTTGATTTAGGATTGAATGAAGAACTTCAAAATGATTACGATATAGAACCGGATTTTATTTTGGACATTGCTGCGGTTGATAACGCAGTAGACTCGGTCAGGGTCTTTGTTTCGGAAAACAACGCTAATACTTTTGAGTACATAGTTGATCAAGCGAGGGTATCTGAGCTGTGGTACTACGACATTTCAGATGTCACAACATCGAAAATCCGATTTGTACGTATCGAGACATTTAAAGGTGCAATCAAGTTTAAGTACTGCAAAATAATTAAATAGAAATAGAGTCGCGTTAAGTAAATCCCTCTTAAAAGTAGTTTTAAGCCAACAACTATAATTCACAAATTTGGGGATACCGACGGGATACCGCCTGCTACGTTGTCTCGTAACTGGCTGACCCATAGCGACTTACGCAACATAGCCATTTGACTCTTAATCAACTGGTCAATATGCTCACCATTTATTGAAGAATGGGCAGGCCCCAATCGGGCAGGCCACCATTTTTAAATTTATAGCCTAAATGCAATAATATCATATAGATGAAAATGGAGAAGTGCTGCCTTACAAGCAGGGGGTCGTCCCGACACGCGTGTCGGGATCAGCGCCCACCCCACTCGATACTTCAATCGTTTTCCGAAGATTGAAGGTAGAGCTCAGAGTTCTGAAGTATCGAGTATAAACAGGTCTGAGCATAAGAAGTAGCAAGCAGATTTCGGAAAGCGTTGACTTCACCCCCCAAGCCCTTGGCCACTTCGGTGGCTGGGGGCTATTCTTTTTTTAGTAGAATAGTGTTATGTAAGGGATAGAGCCTAACAATCCTTTATCCTCGTCATCCCGAGCGGAGTCGAGGGATAATGATCCTGTTGACATTCATACCTATTCAACCAGCCAAGCAGAACCTATCAACTATGCCAATCTATGCCATAGTATGACACGGTGTGACAGAAATACCGTTTCGCAGGCTACGTTTGAGCAGGCTAAATTCTAAATACCAGCTAGCTGTTAAAGATTACAATATGCCAGTTATCGAAAGGGTTAAGCAGGGGGCAGGGGACTCGACAATAAAGATGTTTAAATTGGGAAGCGTAAACCATTAATCCCAGCCTATATTGAATACACTAGGAAATTCATCCCATTCACATCGCATTACAAAATTTAACGAGGATTCAATATGAAGTATGATCTAAACCATACCAAATTCACTCGCAAGCAACTTGCACAATATATAATTATCTTTCTGATTAAGTCAGGGGCGGAAGCAATTCTGGATGTACTTGTCATGCCTGTGGCACTAGGAGCTGGACTATTGGATTTATTAGCTGGACCCAAGCATTCATGGGATCTGTTTCATAGAATGATGATTGGATTCAAGCACGTGGATGAGTGGATTGATCAGTTTGGCATGCTTACGCCAGGAGATCTGGAGACAAGTAGTGCAAGATGGATATCAAAGATTAAGAAGTAAGAGATGTGTCACTATCAGTTCGAGCCCATGCATCAGGTTGAATGTGGAGGTGATTGGAGATTCGGCATGCTACATCCTGCAGGCTAACAATCTCACAACCCTTATTAAACCCTTATACAGTAAGACTATGATAAATTGAACTCCTTCTTATATAGCATGTGCTGAACAATTGATCATAGATTAATTGGTTTAATTGCCAATTAACAAGCAATCGTCAATAATGCCTTTCCGATGCATAGTCATATCAGGGGTAGATAAATCTAACTAAATGTCTTCAGATTCATGTTGAGGGGAAAGACCTACTCATATATGACCACCAAGAGGTCCTCTTGAATTACAATAGTGATTCTCCGGGATACTTTTAGGGATACTCAGTCAGGTCTATCCACGGTAAATACCCTACTACACAACGAATAGACTACTTAACCCAGTTGACTATAGATCAATTGCCGTTACTTGACATAAAGCAGGTTATCAGGTTCACTCCCACATTTTTTGAGGTTCTCAATCAGTTAAAAACTGAAGATAAACTATATCATTATGATATGTTATTTCGTCATAATGATAGTTCAAAGAAGAAAAACACTTGTCCACATTAGTTACTTATCCTGTTGTTATATATGCAATTATAAAGAGATATGCTCTTTTGGCATGCACCTTGAACTATTAGGTACCATGAAGACGAATAATAACAACCGAAAGGACTTAAAAATGAATAACAACGACACAACACTCAGTCCGATGGTCGGGGTACTCACATCATCAATTTATGGTGCATTGATTTATGGAATATACTTAATTTTTATGGTTACTGCTTAATCCAATTATTAATATTCTCTCACCATCTCTTCTCATCGTTACATTTTCAGCTTGCCCTGAATACATCGTTCAGCGTGTATGACTCTCCAAGATACTCTAGGTAAAACCTTTTAACATTTTTAGGCTCTTAGCCACCTCCACAATTCCAGATATAAAAAAATAGGGGCTACCCATTCTTCTGGATCACCCTTTCTTCATCCTAGAAGCATAATTATTGTATTATTTGGGATACATTCGGGATACCGACTGTTTCACTATCTCGTAACTCACTGACCCCCAACCTCAGTCATGCTTGTCAACATGCCTAGGCATAGTGGGTTGGGAAAGTAAATAGAAGAGCGTGAGGGGCTGATTGTGGCAGAAATCCTACTCATATATGACCACCAAGAGGTCCTCTTGAATTACAATAGTGATTCTCTGGGATACTTTTAGGGATACTCAGTCAGGTCTATCCAAAGTAAATACCAGACTACACAACAAATAGACTACTTAACCCAGTTGACTATATATCAACTGTCAACTCGACATAAAGCAGGTTAACTGCGATTTAATTGCTAAATGACAACAATTATACTACCTTAGCCGCACTTCAAAACTGAAATACGGATAGTATTATTTCCCATTGATTCTCAAGGTTGATTGACAAACCACCAAGATTTCAAAGGGGAAATCATGAGATTATCAATCTTTTTTACACTAGGATTTACATCATGGTTATCTGCTACAACTATTAATGTACCATCAGACTCATTAACTATACAGAGTGGCATTAATGGAGCAGTAAATGGTGATACTGTGCTCGTTCAACCAGGTGATTATATTGAGAATGTTGACTTCCTAGGTAAAAATATTGTGGTCGGTAGTTTAACACTTACAACAGGTGAACGTTCATATATAGCAGAGACAGTCATCGATGGGAATCAGAGCGGGAGTGTAGTAACATTTACGAGTGGTGAAGATTCTACTGCTTTGTTACATGGATTTACCATTATTAATGGAAATGGAACTCTGGTAAGTGGGATTCAGCGATTTGGCGGCGGTATTTATTCTTACAACAGTTCTAATCCGACAATTTCAGATTGTATAATTACCGGTAATTCTGCCGGGGCCGGATCAGGTGGTGGCATCTCCTGCTGGTATGCCAGTGCAACTATTAAGAATTGCATTATCAAAAACAATGCTAATCATGGTATCTTCAATGCGTTTGGTGCTGGCGTTAGAGTAATTAATTGCCTTATCCGTGATAATTACGCCAGTGATTACGGTGGGGGTATCCACGCTGGTGGCGGTTCCTCGCCAACTATCATCAACTGCACCATAGTCAACAACGATTCATATCACCACACCAGTACCGGTATTTATGCAATCTCGGGCGGGACAGTACTAAATAGCATTGTGCGAGATAATATCGGTCCGGATATACTAATTATACAGGGAGCTACAAGTGTTAGCTATTCCAATATCGAAGGTGGGTATACTGGAATAGGTAATATCGATACTGATCCCCTATTCGTCGATTCTACAAACAACAATCATCGTTTGACTGATAATTCCCCCTGCATTGGATCAGGATTAGATACCATTTTGGTACCTATGATTGACCTTGATGGTAATCTTCGTCCGAATCCACCGGGTTCTAATCCAGATATAGGTGCATATGAAAACAGTTTGGGTGTTCCACTAAATGAATCGCCTCTAACGCCCCAAGACCTAACCGCTACCTCCGGAAATCAGCAAGTTTCGCTTACCTGGAGCCTTAATACTGAATCTGATATATGGCAGTACAAAATCTATCGCTATAGTCTGCTCCCCACGGCCTTAATAGATAGCGTGTTTCATCCTGATACAACTTACACAGATACCGGATTAACAAATGGTTTGACATATCATTATAGAATTTCGGCTGAGGATATTGCAGGAAATATAAGCACTCCTACAGATGTAGTAAACGCGACACCCAATCCTATAGTTATATCAGTAAAAGTTGATGGAACCGGGGATTATCTTACAATACAGTCTGCAGTAGATGCTTCTACAAGTGGAGATACAATTTTAGTATATCCAGGTATATATCCCGACCTAATCATGTTTACAGATAAAAGTGTTGTTATAACAAGTACAAACGGTCCAACAGAAACAATAATCCATAATTCGGTTGTAATTTCAAATAGCTCCTCGGTATTCACAGGATTTACAATTTCAGATCAAGGTAATGGTTTAGCTACAGGTGGTAATCAATCGATGACGATTGAAAACAATATCTTTAAGAATATTGACCAAACGGCTATACAGGTTATGTATGGTTGGTCAAATCCGGTCATCAGAAATAATCTGATAGATGGAGCAAGATTTGGGATAGTAATTACTACTTATGCTTCAGCTGAGATTATTAATAACACGATTGTTAATTGCACAGATATTGCACTAACAGTAAGAGATACCGCGACAGCCAAAATTTTTAACACAATTGCATGGGATAATGCAGAAAGTATCAATTGGGGGACAAATAACCCACCGGGTCAAGTTGAAATCTACAATTCTAATCTCTATGGGGGTTGGTCAGGAATCGGTTCTGGAAATATTAATCAAGATCCCTACTTTGTAAATCCCGATGGTAAAAACTTCCATTTAACGAATTTCTCTCCTTGTGTTGGATCTGGACTTGACACAAGCATTGTTCCAACAACTGATATAGAAGGCAATCCCCGTCCCAATCCGCTTGGTTCCAATCCCGACATGGGCGTTTATGAAAATGCTTTAGGTACACCATTACATAATTCACTTATTCATGTATCAATTTTGGGGAATGATTCTGCAAGTATTGGATTAGCAACAAATCCATTTGCAACTATTCAAACTGCGATAGATTATGCACAAAATGAAGACACAATACTTGTTAATCCCGGCACCTACGTTGAGAATATTGACTTTTATGACTTGAATATTGTTGTAATCTCTACCGACGGACCGGAAGTGACCATCATTGATGGGAATCAGAATAACAGTGTGGTGATCTTTAGGTACGGAGTAACATCTGCCACGGTTCTCTCAGGCTTTACAGTTCAAAACGGTAATGCCTATGCTGGTGGCGGGATCGACTGTGCTGTTGGTTCGAATCCAAGCTTGATGAATTTGACGGTAAGCGGGAACACCGCTTCTTATGAGGGAGGTGGGATTTACTGTCAAAATTCCAATCTAAGTTTAGAGAATGTGACCATTTCAGGAAACTTGTCTGGTGGTAGAGGAGGAGGGGTTTTCTGCCATAATTCCAGCCCGGTTTTGGAGAATGTTACGATCAGTGGGAATGTGGCTACTGATGGTGGTGGAATTTGCTTCAACGGACCAAGCCTAGGTTTGATAAATACAACAATCAGCGGGAATACGGCTGACTACGGTGGCGGATTATATTGTGGATCAGCATCCATTGATTTAATTAACACAATAGTCTGGAATAATTCACCACAGGAAATTTATTTCGATCAGGTCGGAGAACCAAACTCCATCACTATTGCCCATTCTAATGTCCAGGGTGGTCCAGACAGCATCGTTACCAATGATAACGGTACCGTCAATTGGGGTGCTGGCAACATTGATGTTGATCCCAAATTTTTTAATCCAGATAACGGTAATTACAAACTCTTAGCCTCATCACTCTGCATCAATGCCGGTCATCCCGATTCCACCGACACCGACGGCACCCGGACTGACATGGGCGCCTATCCCTACCTCAACACTTACTTCGGTCCCGACTGGTATGTGAGCAACACCGGGAACGATACGACTGGTACCGGTGCAGTCGATGATCCCTTCGCCTCCATCCAGGCAGGGATCAACTTTGCCACCACGGCGGGGGACTCTGTTTCGGTAGCGGCTGGGACGTTTGTGGAGAACATCAACTTCCGAGGCAGAACCATAAAAGTGTTCGGAAGTAATGGTGCCGAAAATACGATTATTGATGGAAATCAAAATGGAGCTGTAATAACATGTGAATCCGGCGAAAATCATAATAGTGTATTAAAAGGATTTACCATTAAAAATGGATATAGAGGCATAGGAGGTGGAATATTTTGTTTTTATGGAAGTCCTTCACTTGTAGATCTTATAATAAAGAACAACACAGCAATAGCTCATGGAGGAGGTATATCATGTCATGGATCAAATCCGAACATAACAAATGTATTAATAACTGGTAATACATCAATAATTGATGATGGTGGAGGTATATGGCTTACAAGTGATTCTAATCCTGTATTAAAAAATGTCAGCATCGTAGGAAATAATGCAGCTACAGTGGGTGGAGGTATTTTATGCGGTGCTAATTCTCATCCATCAATAATAAATTCTATACTTTGGAACAATATCCCAGGAGAGATCTATTTTTATTTTGAGCCCAGTTATGCCCCGAATACAATTACAATTTCTTACTCTAATATCCAGGGCGGACAGGACAGTATTGTCACTAATGACATTGGCACGGTGAATTGGCTGGAAGGCAACATTGATGTTGATCCCCGATTTATCGACGCTACCAATGATGACTACAATCTACTGGCATCATCCCTCTGCATCAATGCCGGTCATCCTGATTCCACTGATGCTGATGGCACTCGGGCTGACATGGGTACTTGTCCATATATTAATACCTACACCGGCCCCGATTGGTATGTGAGTACTAACGGAAATGATACAACTGCTGCAGGCAGCTTCGATAATCCCTTTGCTTCCATCCAGGCAGGCATCAATTTCGCCACTTCCGCAGATGATTCTGTTTCAGTAGCACCTGGCACATATGTGGAGAACATCAATTTCCGTGGCATAGGAATAAAGGTCTTTGGCGAACAGGGTGCAGAGAATACAATTATTGATGGAGACAGCAGTGGCAGTGTAGTGACGTTTAATAGTGGTGAAGACACAACCACCATTTTAACAGGATTTACTATTACCAACGGATATGCTTTCCTTGAATATCCAGACAATAATGGTGGAGGAATATTATGCGAGGCGTCTTCCAGCCCAAGCCTTAAGAATTTAATTATACGTGGTAATTCAGCTACTGGTATGGGAGGGGGACTTTTATGTACAGGATCAAGCCCGATTATCGAGAATATCTTAATCAGCGAGAATGCTGCATATGCTGGCGGTGGAATTTTCTTCTCAAGTTATTCCAATCGTGCTATAAAGAATTTAACAATCACTAAGAATCAGGGCGGCGGGATTTATTCTCAATGGTCAGACTTAATTTTTATAAATACGATTGTCTGGGATAATTCACCAGAGGAAATTCGATTACCAGAATCTTCCTTTACAATCAGCAACTCCGATGTGCAGGGGGGCCAAAATGGTATCATTGCCGATAACGGTGGTATTATTCATTGGCTCTCAGGCAACATCAACCTCTACCCCGAATTTGTCGATTCTGCTAACGGCGATTACCGTTTAGCTGATATTTCCTCCTGCATCGCTCGCGGTGCAGATTCAGTTCAAATAGCGGGCACTTGGCATTACGCTCCCAACACTGACCTTGAAGGCAATCCCCGCCCCAATCCCGCTGGCTCCAACCCAGACATGGGGGCATATGAAAGTCCTGTGGGTATACCATATGTAGTTACCGAAGTGCATAACCTCGATATTGGAGAAAGTGAAAATATATCACATCTAATAACTCACACCCCACTTATTACCTTTAATTATTATTCTGTTTTAGGTGACCCGCAAACCCAGTTTCATGTACAAGTATCAAGTCATTCAGATTATTCTATTATTGATACGTGGGATACCGGTGAAACAGCTGGAAATGATACGGCTATTACATATTCAGGAGACATTTTAATCGACGGTAACGAGTATTATTTAAGACTAAAAGTGGCTTCCGGTGAGTTTTGGAGCGAGTGGTCCTCTCTTGAGTTTCATATGAATAAGATTCCCACGACACCAACACCTGTCTCTCCAATAAATAATCAAGTATCAAATTTACCTATCATTCTTTCGGCTTTAAATGGCACTGATGATGGAGATATATTGACATACTCATTCAGCGTATATGACGATATTGATTTGAATGTTAAGCTTGATTCCATAATTGGTTTAGCAGAAGGCACAGATACCACAAGTTGGCAGCTTGTAGCCCAATTACCAGACAATGGTCAATACTGGTGGACAGTATCCTCAAATGACGGGTATGAAAACAGTCCAAACTCTGTTCCTGAAAGCTTTTTACTAAACACAGATAATAATTCACCAGAATCGTTCACTCTTATTATGCCAGATAGCTCTACACAGATAGAGACATTGACTCCCACATTTACCTGGACTCCAGCCCATGACCCTGATCCAATCGATACTATAAAATACACCCTATACCTCGATACTCCAGAACCCGGAGTAGAGCTAATTGATTGTAGCCTGGACACCTTTTATCAAGTTCTTGAATCCTTATTGGATAATCAGGAATATCACTGGAGAGTTGTTGCCTCTGACCTATTAGGATTTCAGTCAATCAGTGAGGGTGGCTATAGGAGTTTCTCGACAAACATGAGTAATGAGCCTCCTTTTGCATCAAGAATGATCACTCCCACCATAAACAGTATTGAAACGGACCTACAACCACTGTTTTATTGGGAGGTTGCTGAGGATCCAGATCCGAATACAGTCCTGACATACACACTGTCATTTTTCCCCAACCCGTATCCTTTAGAGGGGATTATCCCATTCTTGATTGCTTTAGATTCAAATTCATACGTATATGATGAAGACCTTCCTGATAACTCTTCAATGAGTTGGACTGTCGGCGTTGGTGATGGAGAATATTTTACTTCTGGAGATACAATTCTCTTCTATACTGATGCATTTCCTGAAGCACCAGGAGGTTTTGTCTTGGTGAGTCCAGGAAATGATACCACAGGTTTGGAGGGTGCATTATCCTTCTCCTGGGAAAAGTCTGTCGATCCAGATCCACTAGATTATGCTGAGTATACTCTGCAAATCTCATCTGACTCCACATTCTCAGAGATTGAGTACGAAGCTTTCACTGGTGTTAGTGTTGAGCATGATATTCCTGAAGGGCTAACAACAGATTATGAATATTGGTGGAGAGTTATAGCCAGAGACGCAGATTCCCTGAGAACCATCTCAGATGTCTTCAAGCTCACTGTGGGTTATGTTTCTATTGCAGGGGAAGTAGAGCTCCCGACTGAATTTGTTTTGAAACAAAACTTCCCCAACCCATTCAATCCCTCAACTACAGTGATATATGGTTTACCAGAAAGTTCAGATGTAAGGGTTACAGTCTATAATCTTATAGGTCAGGAAGTAGCCACGCTTGTAAATGAATATCAACCAGCTGGATGGTATGAAACTATATGGAATGGAATAGATGAATCTGGACAAATTGTTCCAACTGGAATTTACTTCACAAGACTGGAAGGAGGGCCAAACTCACAGGTAGTGAAGATGCTCTACCTCAAATAAGGAAGTACTTCCGGTAGGTTCTGACTGAAGAGAGGATTTATGCAAGCATTCCTAACAAAAAGGAGATAAGAATATGAAACTAAATGTAAAAGCCTTTGCACTTACGTGTGGCTTAATAGGGGGATTCGGTGTTTTTTGCCTGACTTGGTGGGTTATTGTTTTTGATGGGGCTTCGGGTGCGACAACCTGGCTTAGTCATATCTATCGTGGATATTCTCTAAGTGCCGTTGGAAGCATTATTGGCTTAGTGTGGGGACTTATCGATGGCATTATCGGGGGAGCAATATTTGCTTGGCTCTATAATCTGCTTGACGAAAAATTCAAACCCAAAGAATTGGGAGCATAGGCAAACTGAGCTGTTGAACCCAGCAATCAAGTGAGTACAGGAGTGTATTTCTGCCGATTGCAGGCTGGGGCGTTTAGCCAGACAATTAAAATGGTTTATCTGAGGTAGTCCCCCCACTATTTCAATACACCTAAGGGGCTGGCTTCGGCTGGCCCCTTTTCTATGCATAATCAGGAATACCGCCTGTTTCACTATCCCGTAACTGGCTGACACCAGGTCATGGTAACGTTCGTCAACATGCTCAGGCATAGATCAGTCTAGGAAAGTATTTAGACGAGCGTGAGTGGTCAATTAGGGCAAAAATCCTACTCATATATGACCATCATGGACTTCCCCTGGTTTAGTAGACACCTATTAAGGTAAATTCTAAGCCATAAGGAAGAAGTTAGATGAAGCAAGTGAGATACACGGAAGCGATTAAGCAGGTTATCAGCGTAATGAGTTGGAGACTCAAAATGTTTCTCTTAACTTTAAGCTAAATAATTTCGAGTTGCTTTGACCACTTACAACACATCTATGTTTTGACCAGTGAAATGTACTTTTCTAGCCTCCCCCTCGTATTGACTCTTCCAATAAAATAATTGATCCGTTCTTCCTCAACTTAAATCGTTAGACTATTCTAGCATTTAGGTAGTTGAGAAAAGCTGAGGATAAAGATCTTATAGGGATCAAACCATAATAAAAGGAGGCTTGCTATGTCAAGATTCATCATGTTTGGAACCTATTCAGTAGAGGCAATCGACGATATCAGCTCAGATCGAACTGAGATGGCTATTGGAGTTATCAAAAAACTTGGAGGAAAGGTAGTGGCTATGTATGCACTGCTGGGAGAGCCAGATCTAATCATCATTATAGATATGCCATCTCCAGAGGCAGCCATGAAAGCGTCTGTCGAATTGAGCAAGGCTACTGGGATTGGATTCAGCACATCTCAGGCTGTTTCAGTAGAGGGTTTTGATATCTTGTTCTCATAACCCTTGGTTGTGGGATTGCATCCTATGTTTAATTGCTGAGTTAAGAAGGATACCCAGCAAAGACTGGATGTATTCATAAAAGTTATCTAGTTAACACTAGTTTCGAGTCACTAAGGGGATTTAAGAAGCGCCCAGGATACCGATTGTTTCACTATCCTGTAACCCGCTGACCCATAGCGACATACGCAACACAGTCAGTTGACTCTTAATCAATTGGTTCCAGGTTCGAGTCCTGGGCGGTGTACACACATGAAACCCTTGTAGGCTAACACCTGTAAGGGTTTTGTGGTTTAAGGCACTTCACATACGAAATCTTTCAAATGGGTCATAGTGGGTCATAAGAGGTCATGTCGTCCAGAATCGGGGATACAAATGGGGATACCGAACAGGAAAAACGTATATTAAACGACGGTACAAAATAATTGGAGTCAATATGCAGCCAGGGTCAGACATATATATAGAGATTCTAAAGTTTGGTAAGGAGAAGCCTAATTTCACTTATGATGATCTTGTGAACGCTTTTCCTGAGCAGAAAAATCTTATTAAATATGAGATAATGTATAACCACCTGTTTTTATCTGTTGAAGAGGATGAGGATATATCTAAAGGGAAACTGGCTCTTTCATTTGAAGATCGATTCCGATTGTTAGAACATGAAGAATTGCAGGAGGCGCGGCAAAGCTCAAGGCGCGCAATGAGTATTGCGATAATTTCCATAGTGCTTAGCGTGGTAGTCACAGCTATTTCATTCTTCACAGTGCAGAAGGTTGAGATCGTCAAACGAAGTGAAGCCCAACATCTAGAAATGTTAGTTCAGCCCAAAGCTACAACCAAATAATGAGCTCAATATTTATTAAGAACCACCAATGAAACGGGCTAAAGAGATGACACCAGAGGAAGTTAAGGCAATGATGATTCAGCTTCAAAAAGACGCCGCTCTCCCCTCGCTACTCTATGTGTCCAGGAAGCTCGGTGAGGTCGAAGGGGTGGGTCTCCACTCAGGTAGACCCAGATAAAGCCCTGGTTGCCATACAGGAGGACTTGAAACGATTGCACGATAAGTTGGTTGAAGATGCTGGAATTGAGCTATCACCGGAGTGCAAGTCAGTGGGTATAGGTGGTGATGTAAGTTGACACTACTAACTAAACAATTTCGGGAGAGGGTAGCGACAAAGCGTCGATTTAATAACACCGAGATTAAAGAGATATTCCAGAACGACGGTTTCAACCAACCTTTTGTTGATCGAATTGAGAAAATCTATGCAACAATCCCCGAGGACCGAAAAGAAGAAGTAAGAGGTCGCTTTCAATCACCAGACAGCAAACAATATTTGTCAGCTGTCTGGGAGTTATTAATAGCTGACTATCTTAATGATGCAGGGTTTGGGATTGTTTGGAATGGAGAAGGGATGCCTGATTTTACTATTGTCGATCCTTTTCAGAAAAAATATATGTTGGAAGTCAGAGGTCTTTATGAAAGTGATGCGCAAGAAGTTCGTGAGAGGATTAAGGATGAAATTGAAAGCAGGTTGAACAAGGTTAAGGTGGATGGTTTTTTAACACTATCATGCATTTCTGTATTCCCTCTGGATATGGATGCCACTGAATTTATAAACGTAGTAACTAAATGGTGTAAAAACCTAAACCCTCAAAAAACCAAAGACGAGTTTCACTATCAAAAAGAAGGAAACCATATCACCGTAACGTACACCCGAGAGACTGTAAGTGAAGATCAACCAACTATCAGATACTTTTTAACAAGCATTGAGTCAAACCGACAGAAGTATATAAAAGACAATGTGCTCAGTGAAAAAGGGAAAAAGTATGGGAAAAGATTCTCGCGCGAAGGGGTACCTATTATTATAGCACTTGCTAATTCTTCTGGCTCCTCTATATCAGATATTAGTATTCAATCAGCCCTAATAGGAAGTCAGACTATATCTTTCTTTCCTGGGACAGATAAAACTGAATCGGGGTTAGATGGTAAGGGATATATAACACCAAACAGAGCGAGCCTGGTAGCTCAAAACACCTGGCTTTCAGCAGTAATGCATTTCAGGTCAAATTGGGTTGAGGGTGATCAAATAATTACGCCCAAAATTATTGCTAATTATTGGGCGAGAAATCAGATTGACTTCGAGGCGTTCACCGAAGCCCCACTTTTTAGGGGTCGAGAAATTGATGATTTAACCATACGATATGAGTGGATAAATGTTGATGATGAGCGAAAGAAAAACTTACAAGATGATATACAGCGAACTTCGGATGTTGGCACAGAATCGCATCTGGATGCGAAAAAGGTTTCCACTAAACCATGCAGGCAATCGAAGAAGCTAAAACAAAAGCTGCATAAAGAAATTAAACCTGGTGTTCATTTATTCACTGAAGACTGGGAGGCTTCTGTTAGAGGTGCGATATTATCCCTTAGAAATAAAGACCCTGAGGGCATACTCTCAAGACTGGTGCTAAAATTTAAGCCTATTATTGAGCATTTAATTGAGATAAATCTTAATCCGTATTTGAAACTTGAAATAATAGTGGAAGAAATACGCAAGCTCAACCAGCAACCCCTCCGACATAGCAAAAAGGCTGCAGATTTTATTAATGAAGCAGATAATACTCTGAGGGAATATAGAAATAAGGAAAATGATGTCCCTAATTCTATTGACAGCCATATAGAGAATATTCAGATGCTCCTAGGAAAGGCGTTTCTGCTGTTCTTCAAAGCTGAGATTAGTTATGAAGGAGTCTTTTCTCAATACGAAGACCAAGATTCCGATGACACACCACTCTCAGCTGATCCGGAGTTAAATATTTTTAGCGGAATAGATGTTCATAATAAAAAGAGATTACTCCAGCGTATTTATAATACTGTTGACCCTGAAGAAGAGTTGCTAAATGAACTATTGCTGACTTTTAAACATCTTAAAGTATCTATGAAAATGAGACCAGAGCTGCTAGCATTATTTACAAACCATCATATACAATTAAACGGTCCGACGATAAAAAAACGCATCCAACGATTGACGAAATAGAAACTGCAAATACCCCCCCCAGTCATATTCCACGTAAACAGCTAAACCCATTTATTGATTCACAAGTCATCCACTTTTTTTAAAAATATTCTATACCCCTTATTAGTTGTCCCCTTTTTAAAGGTGCAAATTCTTCCTGTAATAAGAAGGAATATATGTATGAGCCAAAAACACCTAACAACCGCTGACTTGATCGAAAGAACGCCTGCTACCTATCCTCAACTTAACTGGATGGTATTATCTGGTCAACTTGTAGTAACTGAAAAAATTGCTGGTCGACGTCTCTTCGATGCATCTGCAATCCAAACTGTGAATGATTGGCTGCACAAACAGGAAGAGAGAAAGTCCCAGAAATGACCCATGTTTCTCCATGGCTGTCAATACTTGAAGCAAGCCAAAGGGCCAGGTGTAGCGTCTCATCAATTAACAGGATGATACGAAGTGGTACGCTACGGTGCTATCGACCAAAACACGGTAAGCGGCTTGTGCATGAGACGGCAATCGATGCCGCAATTATGAATCTGCCAACAAAGTTATCAAAAAGAAATAAGGAGTTAATTGCTGATATAAACGCGTGCTGTAGAGATTGAGATGCATTGCCCAGAGCCTGAAACCCAATCACTAGCAATATAACGAGAGAATCAAATGCAAATCATCAAATCAAACTCAAAATACGGATCAATAGATACAGTCCAATGTATGCCTGTTGAGAATACAGCGCTGGCATTGATGGAAGCTGCTCTCAAGGATTTTAAACAATATCAGTTTAACAAAATACTTCCGTTCAAAGATGATGCATCGGACCTCACTCTGAAGAGTGTTGACTTTTTAGGTGTGGTCCAGCCTATCGTATTTGAGTTTGATTATGATTCGCCTAAGCATCAATTACAAAGAGCTCGGGCTCTGGCGGAACATCTTCTAACCCCGACATGGGGCGTGTTTAGCGGCAATAAGAGTCTGCATATCTACATCTGGTTTGAGAATTTTTCCAGCACTCCAGAAGAATATGTAAACAAATGTTTAGACCTGTATTGGTGGGCATGCAAAGAGCTGCCAGATTACTTTTTCTACACAACCGAGACTAAACTGAAGGACAATCCCGAAGTCCAGCAGGACCAACTCCACAATATTCCAGACAAAGCCATGTTTCAAGCTTCGAGATATGCTCGTCAAGCAGGAGGGATACGATCCAATGAAAAATAACCAGGCATATGAAGTTCTCAATGACCTATCAACGCAGGTGATGAATATGAATAAACTGAAAATAAAGGATCGCCCGATCAAGACGAAAAATGCGTTGGCAAAGCGATCTAGACCTAATCCAAATACAAGATCAAATTATCAGTTTGACCCCGTACATGATATTGATTTCAAAGAGTTTCTTGAGCTGGATACTGGAGTAGAGTTCAACAACAAGGGGAAAATGAATCCCTGCCCTATATGCAGACACAATGACTGTTGTTCGATATTGCCGGATGAACCATCTCTGATGAAATGTTTCAGCGATGAACATAATGAGGCATTCAATATCTGGATGTACATGGAGCAAGTTCATGGTTTAGCGGGTTATGGTGCCGTCCAATACATAGCAAATGTGATGGGTCTCCAGACCAATAAACCTCAACCAACACCTAATCGTAAAAAACGTGCACCCAAACTCAAAATAATTACTGCCAAAGAAATGGTTAATGATATACGACCTAAACCAGAGGATTTGATTGGTAGTGGCTTATTACCATTCTCATCACTTATGGTCATCAGTGGTAAGGAAAAGTCATACAAGAGCTTCATGTCAGTGGATATGGCCTTTCATCTTGTTGCTGGACGAGACTGGCAAGGGCACTGTATCAGTAAAGCTTACAAGTGTATCATCCTAAGTGCTGAAGGTGGCTATTTCCCTATGCGAGAGCGACTGCAACGAATGTTATCTGGTTTTAAGGAACAGATTGACCTGGATAACTTATTGGTTCCTAAAGAGGTGTCTATCAACCTATTAGAACCTGATGATTATGCCCTTTTAATTCAACTGTTGGAACGACATCAACCTGATGTATTGATATTTGATCCGCTCGTCCGTTTCCACAACGGTGATGAGAATGCCTCCAATGATATGGCAGCTGTTATGGGGATATTACGAGAGCTTATCCAGCAATTCAATCTTTCAATAATATTGATCCATCATGATACCAAAACGGGTGGAGCGATGCGCGGTAGTAGTGTCATCGGCGGTGAATATGACTCAATGATGCATTTGACCACAAAACATGATCATAAGCCTACCACTATAAATGTTAGATACAGTCTCAGACATGCTGTAAGTCCTGCCGATATGGAGCTGATATTCCGTCCTGACACATTCTCGTTTGAACAGCACAGGCAGCAGTCAACAACGGCTCGAGAAGCAATTATAGATCAGTTAGGAGCAGGTAGAATGAAGCGCATGAAATTAAAAGGCGCCATCCTGGGAAGCACAGCATTAGCTGACAAGACCATTAACAATAAGCTACGTGATATGATTAGAAAAGGTGAGATCAAAGAAGAGAATGATTTCCTTGAACTCGTATCCCAAGGATGATGAAATAATTATGAAACCAGTAAATGAATCCCAGATAACCATCCCGAGTCCCGATTTCCCTAGGGGGGACATGATCGGGAGGGAAAACATGAAACCCTTACGTATCAATGGCTTGCGACCAAAATTCCACATTTCCCGACCAACAAACCCCCTCCCGACCCTAAGTTATTGTTTATACATTACTTACACCTGTCCTCCCCGGCCCTCTATAATAGAGAGGCAGTCGGGAGAAACTGCTCTCTTATATAAGAGGCTGGGACATAGAACAAGCCTGGAAGGGAACAGTTGGGGTGAAAGGGGTACAATTCAAGCTTTTGAGGACATTGCAATCAGTCCAATACAGTACCATCAGAAGGGGTCAATCGGAAAGCGAGGAGCCCAAATTTCTAATTACAAAGCCAGCATGACGGACAGGATAAATGATGAAAACAATTAGTCCATTTACTCAATTATCAAATGAAGGAGCGGAATAGCCTAAATGGCAAGATATTCCGGTAAACCAAGACCATGTCACATAAAAGCAAAGAAGATGAGAAGTTCGGTCTAAACGACCAGCAGGTAAGGTTCTTGGACTATTACCGCTCTGATCGCCAGTTAAACCAGACTAATGCGTACATGAGGGCGTATCCCAACTCTGAATCCAGGAAAGCAGCGAATACAAATGCCGGAAAATTGCTGGATAAGACTGGATGCCAGGATTATCTGAAAGCTCAGGCAGTAAAAGAGGACCTGGGTGAAGATAGTGTATCCGTCACCGTCCCGCGCATCATTCAAGAACTGAAGCGGGCTGCTCTATTCAATCCCAAGGTATTATTCGATGAGGATAACAGGCTGAAGTCTATGGCCGAGCTACCAGATCACGTAGCCAGGGCGATAGGGACGATCAAGACTGTTAAGCGTGTTGAGCACACACCAGGCGAAGACAAGGCCACCGTCACCTACTACACCACAGAGATTAAGCTCATCTCAAAAGAGAAGACGCTTGAGCTGCTGGGTAAGCACTTGGTAATGTTCACCGAGAAATTCCAGATCGAGACCGAAGAGGCCATGCACATTAGGGTTAGGGCTGAGATAGTAGCCCAAGGCGAAGAGACACTAGCGATGGTCCTGGCCAACACAAAGCGACAGCTCGCAATAGATCGCCAGGGGCCCGTACCAGATGACCGTCCGAAATCACCCGATAAACCCATTGACCAGACTGACCCTGAATACCTCGGTAGGCTATTCTAACCGTGATAGAAATTGAATGAGCTGGAGAACGATTATGAACACGGAAAATATCAAACTAATACATGGTGATTTCTATTCAGAGTATCACAAGCTAGAGCCGGGGTCATTTGACTTGATACTGACAGACCCTCCCTACAATCGTTTTCAGGAAGCAGGACAGGAGTGGGACGTAAAGTTAGACTGGAACCGAACAGAAGGAATATTCGCAGGTTTACTGAAACCTAATGCTTGGGTGATAATGTTCTGTGACTTTCCACTCGCAGTGGAGCTGACGAATACTTTTTGTCACAAACTTGAATTTCATGGCATCCATATCTGGCATAAGCCTGGTGGTTCTCCAGCAGGAAAGACCCAGCCTTTACATGATACTGAGCATATCCTTCTCTTTCGGAAAAAGGGAGTGCGGGTATCAGATATGACTTTCAATCCAAAATCAGTTCTTCCAGCAAAGCAACCATACTCAAAGCGCAATTCATCCCCAGGCTTTTCAATGCGGCGACAAAAGAAGAGCGCCGTAAATGATAACCTGTCTGGTGAAAGATGGGTGAAGACTCTTATCGAAGGGCCTTCAAAACCTAATATGACCTTAAAGGAGAGGGCTGGTTTATCGCATCCTACGGTCAAGCCACAGGCGGTTCTTCAGCCTTTATTAAAATGTTATTCAAATCCAGGAGATAAAATCTTAGACCCGTATGGAGGGGTGTTCTCAACGGCATTATCCGGAATAGCTATTGGGAATAGACATGTGACCTCAATCGAAATTGATCACAAGTTTTTCAAGGAGGGTGAAGAACGAATTAAGCGGGTTCTAATGCAAACCACCCTTGAGTTTTCAGAGCAGGAGGTAAACAGATGACTGAAATGTGGCCATTTGGACCAAGAACGTACCGTATCCAGACGGATGACCCCAAGATTGCGCGTAAACTTTCAAGACGGAAATCCATGGTGCCAGCAGGCTGTGGTGTAAATGTCTATTTGCGCATTTTCCAGATCACTGATATACGCCCCGATAACGCTCGCAGAATGCTTAGGCATATACTGGGTCAAGAATCAGAAATGGAAGCCGTCACTGGCGAATCTGGGGTAAAATCCTACTCACCGGTGACCATCAAGCAAGAGTCATTGAGTCTTGGATTGTAGAACCATGTCTTTTAGCAATAGTTGCAATGGTATACCGCTTGGAATTTCAAGATCGGGATGCTATTATCCCGATAACCGGTATAATATCAGGATGTTAGCAAGACAGGAGGAGCAAAATGTCTAAGCCAGGGCTTAGGAAATTAAAGGGGATTTGGTATATAAGATACAATAGGGGTCAGGGTCGAAAAGAGAAGCTCAAAAGTACAGGGACTCGTGATCACCAGGAGGCTTTGAGGATTTTGGCTGAGTTTACGAGAAACCAAGAAGCCAGACAGCATGATTATTACGGAAAATATTCTGGAATGTCGCTGACGTTTCGTGAAACCTATGACATATTCATCGAAGACTGCAAACGCCGTAGCCTGAGACCCTCTACGATTAGAAGCTACGAAATCAGTTTGGATAATCTTGCTGAGATAGTTCCCTTTGCTGCAAAAGTTAATCAATTCAATGAGGAAGCCCTTCGTCAATTCATTGATAGTCTTAGGGAGAGGGTTAGACCCAAGGAAGGTACGACAGAACGTAAGGCAACATCTATCAATGTAAACTTGCGGTCAGTACGGACTTATTTGAACTGGTTATATGAGAGACATTATATACCCAGGAAGATTCGTATAAAGCTGGTTAAGATTGACAAAAAACTGCCAAAGATTCTGACGCCAAGCGAACTAATAGCGATCTATGAGCAGGTTGATGACCCCAAACTACTCGCTACGTACAAAACTTATGAACATACAGGACTAAGATTAACGGAATTGTTCACCTGCACCAGGGAAGGAAATTACCTCAGGGTATCCTCTACATCGAAAGGACGGAAGGAACGGCTTGTACCGCTGCCAGCGGAGTTTATTGAAGACTATGAGATAGCTACCAACGACCCCTACTTACCTGAGTACATAACTAGACAATTTACAAAGTTTAGGGAAGACGCTGGGGTTGCAGAGGGAAAAACACTACACTCATTGCGCCATACTTTTGCCGCATCCACCCTAATCCGTACTAATAATCCCTTCGTCGTCAAATCGATTTTAGGCCATGCGTCACTTCAAACTACAGAAATATATCTTCAGTTCCCTGAGGACTATCTCAAGGAAATGCTCACCGAAAAGATGAAGACGCCAGAGGCTCCGGTTGCTCAAGCATAAATCGTCGATTTTAGCCCAAATCACCTAGATTTAGGGTGTTTGGGGATGCAAATAGGGATACCCGTCCCATTACACTAGCTTAAAAACCCTTACTACACAACACTTAGACCGATAGCACCAATTGATTGTTAGTCAACTGCGCGTGCGAAAATTGGACTTTTACCTCTATTCGTAGACCTGTATTCCCTTGTAAGCAAACCGCTTCCCCAGTAATTTCCAGCCGCCAAACAACCGGTTTTTATAACCGCTCAAATACCATTAATGGATTCAGGTGGGGTAATCATTACCCCCTTGAGGGCTGCCATTATTGGTTTATTGAGTCGGTTGTTTGGCGATAACCACTTGAGGCTTTCGGGGGGTTTTCGGTTTACTCTGTTCATGCCTCAATAGTATCATGGGGTAGACCAATGTTCCGATTAAATAAAATTCAACGCCTCGCCGTTTCAATATTCATTCCCATTCTAAGCGTACCAATTTATGGTGAATTAATTTTATGGATATATAAGCCAGAATATTTAGCATACGGTCGCCATGTGATACCTGAACCTATTCTGCCGTGGGATTATGCACTATTTGATTATCCAGCAGCAATCATAACCTTCATGATCTTTATACTGGTGTTCGAGCTTTATTTGTGGAGGACAATTCAACCGCGAGAGGATATATCATTCTCCAGACTAAAAAATCAGTGGTCTAAACTAGCTACAATTAAAAGGATTGGTTTACTGTGTATCCACATTATTGTCTCTGTATCCATCCCTTTGATGCTGTTTTCAATTAGCGCTTTTCAAATTCGATATGATATGGAAAAAACATCGATACTCATCTTTTGTTGTTATTGGGTCTTGGTTGTCGCTAACCGGACTCTAAGGTGGGCTAGCTCTAAATCCTCACCATCCACAAGTGACAATACAGAACTCAAGGACAATTTAAATGATAATATACAGTCTAACATCATACTGCCAAATCTCTCATCACTGATAGACGAATCTGAGGACAAAGGGTTTGGTGAGGAGATTGAAAAGATTGAAAACATAAAAGTTACAAGGAGAGAGGATTAAAACGGTCGAGACTAAGGGGGCTTTTCTATTCCCCAAAAGCTTAGGTACAATATTAATACAGTGATTGTTATGCAAGAATGAGACACGGCAGAAAGTCACTATACACTAAAATTAGTGGGGAGGAAGATATGATAGACCGTAGAATGAACATTGTGGTTCTATTTTTAATTGTGGGTTTTCTTTTGATTGGCTGCGAAGAACCAGATACTACTGCACCAACGGTATCAGTATCTTATCCCGCACATGGAACTTCAGTTTCAGGAGTAGTGAATGTTACTTGTATTGCCACTGACAATGTGGGTGTCGAAAAAGTAGAACTTTGGATTGACGGGGTTTCGACAGGATTAACAGATGACACTGAACCCTATTCATTTACCTGGAATACTACTCAATACGAAGATGGTTCAACTCATGTAATTACGGTTCGAGCATGTGATGTGAATGACAATAAGAGTGACAGTAATCCGATCACTGTAACTGTTGATCAGACTGATGCCCTCCCACTACCTGGTATGGTTTATCCTATTGAAATCAATAGTGATTCATACACAATAAAATGGGCACAGAACCAAGAAGATGATTTTAATTCATACGAGCTGCGCGAATCCCTACACCAGAATATGGACAACAGCACCCTGGTATATGCGTCAACAACTGCAAACGATACTTCACATACAATTACTGGTCTTGTAATGGATGAAAATCGGTACTACCAGATTGTAACCATTGATAATTGGGGTCTTAGTTCGATAAGTAACATTGAATTATATTTTATTTCATCCAGTTTTATGAGTGTTTTTGGTGGGAGTGATTCTGATGCAGGACGTTTTGTACAACAGACAAGTGATGGTGGCTTTATTATCTCAGGTACTACACAATCTTTTGGGTCAGGTAGCGATGATGCTTGGCTAATAAAAGTTGATATAATGGGAAATGAAGAATGGAATAAAACCTTTGGGGGTGCCAATATTGATTATGGACATTGTGTTAAGCAGACAAATGACGGCGGCTACATAATTGCTGGGGCAACAAGATCATTTGGAAATGGTAATTATGATGCCTACCTCATCAAGACGGACGCTAATGGAGATGAGCAGTGGAATAGAACGTTTGGAGGGGTTGAAACCGACTATGCGAACTCAATACATCAAAGCACAGATGGTGGATACATCCTCGCTGGGATTACACAATCTACCGGAAATGGTAATTATGACTTTTGGCTTATAAAAACCAACACTAATGGGGACGAAGAATGGAATAGAACCTATGGTGGTACGAATCAGGATTATTGTTCCTCAATGGATATAACTACCGATGGGGGATTTATTTTAGTTGGTAACACAAGATCATTTGGGAATGGTGGGTCGGACATTTGGTTACTCAAAGTGGATGGCAACGGTAGTGAAGAGTGGAGTAAAACCTTCGGAGGAACCGCTGAGGATTATGGATATTTAGTGCAACAAATAACGGATGGAGGCTTCATAATCGCTGGGGCAACGTATTCATTAGGAGCCGGTTCCCAAGATATTTGGCTAATAAAAACGGATGCCAGCGGGGATAAAGAATGGAATAAATCGTATGGGGGGAGTGACAACGATTTTTACTCGTCAGCTCAACAGACTATCGATGGTGGACTTATAGTTGCCGGTAGTACACTATCATTTGGCAATGGTTTGGCGGACATTATGCTCATCAAGACAGATGCTGGTGGCGTTGAAGAGTGGAGTAGGTTTTTTGGGGGTGATTACAGTGACCAAGCATTTTGCGTTAAGCAGACAACAGATAGTGGTTACATTCTCACTGGGTCGACCGTTCTCTCTGATGGTGGAGAACAGAACGTCTGGCTAATTAAGACTGATGCTCAAGGAAGTGTTCCTTCTGAATAATTTCCAACTTCGTATGAAATGAGGATGAAAAATTACGGGACTCCAGAGCAGAAGAAGTGGAGAAAAGACTGGGGCTTTGATAATAAACCTCCTGGCCATCGATTAGTTAGAGCTGCTTTATTACAAATCCAATAGATTGGTGATTATGAATCAAGAAGATGCAGAGATATTAGCCCGTTCCTTTCTAGCCGAAAGTATAGTGCTTGAATCTTGTGATACACCACCTCAAGCGATATATGGTTTCAACCCAGCAGAAGAATATCTATTCACATTTCAGCTCGATCGTGGATCGTATATCGGAGGCTCACAATACCTTGCGGTATCCAAAGAATCAGGAGAGGTTCGGTCTCTAGGTTTCTGTGGCGAGTAACGCCAAAGGTGATGATAATAAGCGTGTCAACATGCCTGGGCACATAACGGCCTAGGAAAGTAATTAGACTACCGCCAGTGGCAAATTATGGCAAAAAACCTACTCATATATGACCACCAGGAAGATCGTCATGAGTTACAAAAGGGTTTAGCCGGGATAGTTGTATGGATACCCGTCCCGGTACAGCCGTCTATATCACTGATCCCATAACTATTAATTGAAATACACCAATTGATCACAGATCAACTGGTTTAATTGATGATTAACAAACAATCATCAATAATGCCTTTTTTATGCTTAGCAATATCAAGGGTCGGCAATTCGATTTCAATGCCTCCAGATAGCGGTTAAGGGGGAAATCCTACTCATATATGACCGCCAAAAAGCTCTTCTTGAATAGCCACGCCAGGAGATGTTCAAGCAATAAGTTGTGGTTGTTAACCAGTATTCGGAATTTGGGGGTGGGATAATTCCTGCCCCTTATAGTTTAGGTTCGGATTCACTCATATAGGTCAGCAAGAAGGCGTTTCTTAACAGGGGAGAGACCGCCCTTACCATATCCTAGGACATAAGCATCTAGCCACTTCCGATGAAACCGTAAAGGTCCTCGACCAGGGGTGCCTCCTGTATCCAGGCGTTCATATTTTAACTTACCGACACTTACAGCCCTACCAATGGTCCTGGATGAGCAGCGTAGATGTTCAGCAGCTTCTGATGTAGTGAACCAGGTCTGGTCAGCATTCATCTCATTTCCGATAGCGATGATCAAGTCCTTGATTTCTTGTATGGTGTGATCATCCCACAAGTGATAGATACGATTCTCTTCCATTGTTTCCCCTCGAACAAGTTGGAGTCAATAAATTACCCTTAATAGTTAGATGAAAAATGCTCTAGAAAACAACCTTGAAGGATTGTTAGATATTTATATTAGAAAGTAAATTGAAAATGCAGCATCAATTCATTATTGAAGTTAATTTTGAAACCACAGATGCTGGCCACCGCTTTTCAAAAACCTTTTTATTGGCGTACTTCAAGGCTTTCCGTTTTTTTAGTTTAGATATCTTGTTTAATTCTCTAAGTAATGGATCACTAACATCATAGGTATCCCCTGTTTTCAATGAAAGACCCTGTGCTAATGCGAAAGCCCGAATATTTTGTAGATGTTTCTTTGGTGATTTTGAGGATAGCCTAGACACCTTCTTGTCTATGAGAGCTTTTGAAAACTCTTTGTGAATATAAAATTTGTGCTCAGGGATTGCATAAAGAGCAGAATTAATTGAAAAATCGATTTCATTTAAGTATCTGGTCCACTGAGTGTTTGGGTCAACATTTTTAGACCCTTTTATTTTCCAGATATCAACAATTCCGTATCGCCTCGTATTTATTTTCATACCCCCAAAAGTGTTTAACGATATATCTAAGATTTCTTTGTTAATAACTAGAGTTGGTAAATGACCAATGATTGCAACATCTATATCTGGGCTACTTATTTTACCACGAGATACATTTGAGATAATGGAATCCCGTACAAAACCACCAACAACAGCCCAATTGTCAATCCCATGAAACACATTTTTTTGTAAATACGGAATAATTGATTCCAGTGCAACTTTCGCGTCATCTAGAGGTAGTTTCATTTTTTCTCCATCAATAATCCTGTTAAATAGCTCAGCAATCCAAACCTGAGCGCATTGGAAGTATAACTAGGAATGTGCGGTGTCAGACCAATTCGGTTCATTTGATCTAAATAAATAAGAGATACTTTGGGCGGCTAACAAACCGTAGAAGGAGCCAATAATGAGCCCAAAGTCAGAAGTAGAGAGACGAGTAAAAGC
>Ga0307992_1000258_pt1 | contig 34246 bp, 42 predicted proteins | sample EllFjometagen133_FD_203162 | JGI IMG/M metagenome (GOLD analysis project Ga0307992, IMG submission 203162) | Marine microbial communities from Ellis Fjord, Antarctic Ocean - #133 | ecosystem: Environmental > Aquatic > Marine > Unclassified | place: Southern Ocean | collected 2014-10-08
TCAAATTTTGTTTTTTTGTTTTTTTCCAAAAATCTTTTATTGTTTTACCTTGTTCTTTTTTAATATTATAAATAAACAATTCTATATTAATATTTTTGCATAATTCTTTTGCATATTTTTCACATTTTTTACTATAATCTCCTAAACCAAGATTTACATAAAATCCCTTAATATCATAACCTAATTTTCTTAAAACAGAAGCAGTTACAGCAGAATCTTTTCCCCCTGATAAAGCAACAAGAATTTTCTCATTTTTAGACAAATTTATTTCTTTAAGAGTTTCCTTTATTTTTTTTTCAAGTTGTTGTGAATTCATAAATTAATCAGAAAAACAGAATTTAAAAAAGATTGTGAATTAAGGATTTGATAAAATTCCAAATAACTTCAACTCAATTTGAACTTAACAATATATTTATATATTATCTAAAAATATTAATTGTATGAATAAAAAAATTTTAACGATTAGTATAGCAATTTTTCTAATTGCAGTAGTAACAGCTACAGCAGTATTGTTTCTTTATCCTTACTCTCCTGATAATCCTCCTTTAGCAAGGGATAATAATTCAACAGAACAAGGAATTCAGCAAGTTGTTGATGCAAATAATCAGTTTGCTTTTGAGTTATATTCTGAATTAAATAAAGTTGAAAAAGGTAATATGTTTTATTCTCCTTATAGTATTTCTTCTGCTTTGGCAATGACTTACGAAGGTGCTAAAACTCAAACAGCAGATGAGATGAAATCTGTCTTTCATTTTCCAGTAAGCAATATTTTAAGACCAAATTTCGCATCAATTTATAATAATCTTAATAAAGGGGATAAAGATTATGAATTAAAAACAGGAAATGCTTTATGGGTTCAAAAGGACTACCTATTTCTTGAGAATTATTTATCAACAGTGGAAAATTATTACGGAGGGAAAGCAGCGAACTTGGATTTTGTTAAAGAAACTGAAAAATCAAGACAAACAATTAATAGTTTTATTGAGAAGCAGACAAATAATAAAATTGAAGACTTAATTCCTCAAGGAGCTCTTAATGAATTCACAAGATTAGTTCTTACTAATGCAATATATTTTAAGGGAACTTGGGAATGGGAATTTGATAAATCAGACACTAATGAACAAGATTTTAAAATTACTCCAGATAATATTGTCAAAACAGATATGATGTACATGAATCCTGATAAAGCAAGTTTTAATTATGCTAAGTTAGAAAAACTGCAAGTTTTAGAATTGCCTTACAAAGGTGAGGATTTATCTATGTTAATTTTACTTCCAAAACAAGGAGAAGATTATGATTTTGAAACAGGGGAAGTAATTACTTCTGATTATACACTTGAAAATATTGAAGGAGATTTAACAGCAGAAAAACTTGAAGAATATAAATCACAAATGCGAACAACAGATTTAGATGCAATTTATCTTCCTAAGTTTGAATTTGATGCAAAATATTTTATGAGAGATGTATTAAGTAATTTAGGAATGTCAACAGCTTTTTCAACAAATGCAGATTTTTCTGGGATGACTGGAAAAAGAGATTTATTTATTAGCTCTGTGATTCACCAAGCTTATGTTAAAGTTGATGAAAAAGGCACAGAAGCAGCAGCTGCAACTGCTGTAACAATGTCAGCGACTTCTGCTGGTCCAATGAATAGTATTATATTTAGAGCAGACCACCCTTTCATCTTCATAATTCAAGAAAAACAAACAGGAAATATTTTATTTTTAGGCAAGGTTATTAATCCAAGTAGATGATAACTTCAAACAAACTTGAACTCTTAGATTTATTTATAAACTTAATTTTCTCTTAAATATTATGACAAAAAAATATATGTTTATCTCTCTTGATGATGAAAAAGCTAAAAAAATTGCAGAGGTAATAGGAAATAAAACATGCAAAAAAATAATTGATTTTTTAGCTGAAAAATCTGAAGCAAGTGAAAAAGATATTGCAGATTTCTTAAAATCCCCACTTAATACAATTGAATATAATCTTAAAAAATTACTTGATGCTGAAATTGTTGAAAAAACTAAGAATTTTTTCTGGAGTAAAAAAGGAAAGAAAATTTTAATGTACAAGCTTTCAAATAAATCTATTTTAATTTCTCCTCGTTCAAAAAATTTTATTTCAAAAGCAAAATCAATTATTCCTGTTGTTTTAATTTCAGGGGTTTTAGCTCTTTTAGTAAGACAAACAACAATTACAAAAGAAAAAATAGTAGATTATGCTAATATTTATTCTAGTGAATCAGGGGCAGTATTGCAAAAAGCAGGAGAAACCCAAGATATTCTAATTGAAAATGGCAATTTCTTTTTTACTCAACCTAGTCCAGTATGGATATGGTTTTTATCAGGAATGGTTATTGCTATTTTAATATTTGCAATAATTAATTGGAGAAAAATTTAAAAATGAGAAATAACAATGATAATAAGATGAAAAGAGGAATTATTATAACTTTAATGAGTTTTATTCTTTTAGCACAAATTATTTTTATATCTGCTGATGGGGGATATTTTCCTCCTCCAGGCCATTATGTTACTCCTGGACAACAAAAAGCAGTTATATTTTATGAAGATAATATAGAAACACTCATTGTAACTTCTGAGTTTAGGGGAAATGCTAAAGATCTTGTCTGGATAATTCCCACACCTACAAAACCAGAAGTAACAAAAGCAGATAAAGTTATTTTTCAAAAATTTGATGATTTAACAAAACCACAAGTAGAAAAAAGTTCTTCTCCAATGAATATCATGAGTATGGCAAAGGAAGATTATAGTTTTGGAGGGGTTTATATTTATGAATCCAAACAAGTAGATTATTATGATGTAAATATATTATATGCAACAAATTCTCAAGATCTGATAAAATGGTTTAATGAAAATAACTATCAATATCCTGTTAATGAATCTAATGTTTTACAGGGATATATAGATAAGAATTGGTTTTTTACTGTAATAAAAGTTTCTACAGAAGCACTGGGTTCATCAAATGCTGAATATGATATTAAGCAAGGAGCTCCAACCCCTGTAAAAATGGTTTTTAGAACAGAGGGGGATGTAGTATTTCCATTAAAAATTTCTTCAATTGATTTTTCTGATAATAAAAATTACAGAAGAAATAATGTTCCCATCCATATATTTATGATAGGACAAGGAAAATATGAAACACCTAATAATTATTTTGAACTTGAATATGGAAATTGGTTTGAAAAAAAAGAACTTGAGAAAGCATTAAAAGATGATACTGGAAAAGTTTTAATTGATTTAAGCAAGAATAAATATTTTGTTACAAGATTTTATGCAAACATGCAAAAAAATGAAATGGATTCTGATGTTTATTTTAATTATGCAGATAATAACAAAAAAGTTAACACAGGACCTGGAAATGCCGAAATATTTTTTAAAAGCCTGATGTTATGGGCAATAATTCTCTTAGGTATTTTATTATCTCCAGTTGGTTGGATTCTAATAGCAGGGAGTTTAATGATTTTTTTAAGTAAAAATAATACAGTAAGAATTTTTGGATGGATAATAGAATCATTTATGTTAGGATTATTAATTTTTTTATCCCTTATAACAATTTTTAAAGGTACACCCTTAGCAATTTATGGGGCTTTTTTATTTTTAATTATAGCTATACTTGTTCTAATGTTTATACAAAAGAAGTATAAAAAATAATATCAAAAATTTATTATTTCTTTTCATAATTCTCAATAGCTTTTTTTAAAGCATCTGATGCAAGATTAGAGCAATGCATTTTTATTTGAGGAAGTCCATCTAAGGAATTTGCTACCTCTTTATTTGTTATTTTTTTAACTTTATCAAGAGTTTTGCCTTTTGCAATTTCTGTTATCATTGAGCTCGTAGCTATTGCAGCAGCACATCCAAATGTTTTAAATTTTATATCTTTGATAATTTTTTCCCCTTTTTTACTCTTGTCCACTTTTATATAAATTTCAATTATATCCCCACAAACAGGATTTCCCACCTTCCCAATTGCATCTGGATTTTTTATCTCTCCTACATTTTTAGGATGAAGAAAATGCTTAAGAATTTTTTTATTATATTTCATTTTACTTTTTACTTTTTTCTCTTATAATTAATGGACTAATCTTTCTTAATTTATTCACAATTTTATTAATAGTTTTTAAAAAGTAATCAACTTCTTCCTCAGTTGTATATTTACTAATACTAATCCTAATTGAACTATTAACTTTAATGGGAGAAAGTCCAATTGCAGATAGAACATGACTTTGTTTTAAAGTATTTGAAGCACAAGCAGAACCAGTTGATGTATAAACACCCTTGCTTTCTAAATAACCTCCAACTGCCTCTCCTTCTATATTATTAAAACTTATATTGATATTATTACATAATCTTTTTTCTGTTTTAGGACCATTTAAATTAACTAAGGGTATTTTTTCCAAACCATTAATTATTTTATCTCTTAATTCTTTCATTTTTTTAACCTCTTTAAAATTAGAGATTTTAACAGCTTTTCCAAAACCTGCAATTCCAGGGATATCTTCTGTTCCAGAACGTTTTCCTGATTCTTGATTTCCTCCATGGAAAAGAGGAGTTATTTCTGTTCCTTTCTTGATATATAATGCTCCAACCCCTTTAGGTCCATGAATTTTATGAGCATTTAATGTAATTAAATCAATATTTTGTTTTTTTACATTTATCCCAGTTTTAGTATAACTTTGACAGGCATCAGTATGAAATAGAACATTTTTTCCCCTGCAAATCTCTCCGATATCATCTAAATCTTGAATTGTTCCAATTTCATTATTTCCATGGATAATAGATACAACTAAAGTTTTTTTTTTAATTGAATTTTCAATATCTTTTGAATTAACAAAACCTTTTTCATCAACATCTAGATAAGTTACTTCAGCTCCTTGTGTTTCAAGCCATTTACAAGTATTTAAAACACAATCATGCTCAATTTTTGTAGTGATAATATGATTTTTTTCCTTATTCTGAAAAAATAAACCTTTCAAAGCCAAGTTATTTGATTCAGTTCCCCCAGAGGTAAAATAAATTTCTTTAGATTTAGCATTTATTGATTTAGCAATAATTCTTCTTGCTTTTTCAAGTTCAATTTTAGCTTCTCTTCCTTTTTCATGTTTAGATGAAGCATTACCATATTTTTTATTAAAACAAATTAACATTTTTCTAATAACTCTTTCATCAACTTTTGTTGTTGCTGCATTATCAAAATATACAACCTTCATCTTAACAATTCTTCTGAAGTTTGTATGATAGAAAATTGGAAATTTTCTAAGTATATTGTTTTCACTTTCTACACTCTTCACATCCACAATCTTCAGAGGCATTACATTTATTTGGACAATAAATATTTGCATGTTTATCAAGAATATTAAACATCGGAACAATTGTCTTTTTATTTAAATAATAAATTCTATGTTTTCCTTCTTGTTTTATTTTAACAATATGACATTTTCTTAAAGAAGCAAGCGCATGTGAAATTTTGCTCTGTTCCATGTGTAAATTATCTGTAATTTCTCTAACATTTTTTCCTTTTTCTCTTAAAGAAATAATTATCCCAATTTTAAGAGGATTTGCAAGATTCATAAAAAAAATATGATAAGAATGATGATTAAAATATGGGTTAAATGAATTAAGGTTCATATGAAATATGGTTCATAGGAGTTTATAAACATTTCCAATTATTAAAAAGTAGTTAATTAACCCTTTTTTTTAGTTAAATATTTAACTGTATCTTTTCCTAGAGAAGCAATCATTTCAAATGCAACAATTTTATAGGTTCCTGGCATTGCATTCATAATAGTATAAACGCCAGATTTCCCTGCAATATTTTTTAATTGAATCACTAAATTCTCTAATTTCATATTTAAGAAATTACATTTATCTTATAAATTTTTGGGGTTTTAAAAAATAAACAAATTTTTAGTATTTAGTTCTTTTATAAAGGGATATATCTCTTTACAATAATCTTTAAATAAATTTATTTAGTAGATTTTTATGGGTTTGCAGAACAATTTAAATTTAAACCAACAAGTAGCCTATAATAGATTAATTCAAATTGAAGAAGAATTAATAAAATCAAATAGGGTTATTTTAAATAGAGATTTAGAAAAGATAGCTAGTTTTCAAGAAATCCTTCCAGAAAGAGTGTTTTGTTCATATTTATTAGGAATATCAAATAGATTAATAGAACAAGATAATGCCGTAAGTACATGCAAAATATATTTACATTTTTCAGGAGCATTAGATGAATATCTAAAATCCCAATAAAAAATTATAGGGGCATCCAATTTTAGGATATGGGCGCGGAGGGAATCGAACCCCCAGCTGTCGGGCTGGAGCCAACCGCTTTACCATTAAGCGACGCACCCTTGTGAATTCTCTGGGAATTAACACATAATCATATACACTTTTTTCTTCTTTTAAATTCTTTTGCTTTGATTAATTTTTTTATAAAATAAGAATTACACTTTCTGAATAATTTTATATTTTGAAAATTTATTTTTTTCCATTTTTATACATTGCTTAAGGCAATAAAAGTATATTTTAAAATTTTTTTAATTTTTTCTTCTGTAAACTTTCGAATTTCTGTAACATAATCTTCACGATTATCTGGGGTTATGCTTACTCTATCCACAACAATTAGTTGTGTATTTTGAATGGGCTGATTAATATCGTGGAGGTTAGAATATAAATCTAAATTTTTATTTAAAATAATTGGAGAAATACCTGTCCCTCTTGTATAAAGAGTTTTATCTCCATTATCGTCAAAAATAGGCATACCACTATTATCAAATCTTGTAAATTTTCTTTCATTATTTGAGTAAGCTAATTCAGAAGCCCTCATAACCCTTGTATTATCGTTAATCACAAATTTCAGTCCATAATATGAATCTTTATCTTCTTTTAATCCTAATCCCCAAATAAGAAAAGGAAGTTCAGGACTTATTTTAAACCCATTATCTTTGGTTGATTTAAATAAAGATTTTATTATCTCATTATTTATATCATAAGAATCTTCTTCACTTCTTAAAACAATACTTGAAGAAACTTCATAAAAACCCCTTAGAAAATTAGGCTTTTGCTCAGCAATTAATCCCAAATCTAAATGAGTTGCAGTTTCAATGCCCTCTTGATTTAATAATAATATTTTAAATAAATTAGAACCTCTTCTCCCACTATTTAATGATTCTCTAGCATTCTCTCCTTCGAATTTTTTAATAGCTTCTTCATATATTCTTTGCTCTATTTTATCCAAATGTCTTGCAATTGAATAATTTGCATTTCTTGGAACAAAATTAATTTTTTTAGTTTTCTTTACCATTTTCACTTGAACTTTTAAAAAACCTTTTATTTAAAAATCTTTCTTTTTTGTTACCCCTTAAAAATTATTCCTATTTACTATGTCTATACTTATCTCTTTTTTCATATTTATCCATAGTTAATTTAAAAGTTTCTCCCAAATTAATTTCTAATTTATTAGCTATGCAGCAAGCAGTAAATAAAATATCTCCTAACTCTAAATCAATTTTTTTAGTTTCCTCTTTTTCTCCAATTTTTCTTGGCTTATCACCATATTTATTATTAATTTCCCTAGCTAATTCTCCAACTTCTTCCGCCATTCTTAATCCCATACTTTTCACATCCCAATATTCTGCCCCAATCTCTCTAAACCATTCATCAATCCTTTTCTGCATATCTTCTATATTCATACTATTTTATGTATAATTATTATATAAACTTTATCAAAATCAGAAATTCTTGGTAGTTTATTTGTGAGATTTTCTGAGTTAGAAATTTCAGGACAATTTCTTAATCATAATTTTTTCATTTCTTTTATTTCCTCTCCAGAAATTGCGCAACCTTTAAATTTCATTGCCCAAAGAAAAGCATCAAGAGCTTTTTCACCTTTAAGAGAGGAAATTCCTTTTTTACAAGCAACATAAATTAATTCGGCAGATCTAATGAATTTATATTTTTCAAATTTTTTTAAGTTTTCCCTATTTATAGAAAGTCTTGTGTGAAATTTTTTTTCAAGAAATTTATGGAGTTCATTAGGAGTTTCACACAAACTTCTTGTTGTTCTTTCATCAATAGCAATAACATTTCTAATTCTTTTCTCATCCAAAAAATCACTTAAAGCAAGACAGGATGCTTCTCCTGAACTTATTATCTTTATTCCATTATTTTTATTTTGTTTATCTATAAAAACATTATTAGCAAGTTCTAATTGTTCTTTTGTTTGATTAGAAACTTTATTACTTTTTATTCCAATAGATTCGGGCATTTCAATAATTTTTTCATCAAGTAATTGTTTAAGTTTTAAACCTTCTAACTCAAACCTTTTTATTGTTAAAGGCTTGTCAATAATTTCTTTTTTTACTTCATTAGTTATAAGAAATTTTCCATTAAATATTTTTTTAAGACCCTCAATTTCATTTAACAAACCATTCATTGAAAAACTTATTAAGCTTCCAGCATCAAAGATTATTGCTTTACCATTTTTCTCTTGAGCATTATTTAAATTTTCTATATTTTGTTTCATTCTAATTCTTTTTCCATTTTACAAAAGGATTTATCCTTATCTTTCACTTTATTATAGCCTAATTTTTTGTAAAAATTTCTTGCAGAAAAGAGAGCTTTTACATAAACTATTTTAAATTTTTTTCTTTTAGCAAGTTTTTCAAGTTTTTCAATCATTGTTTTCCCAAAACCTTTTAATTGGTATTTAGGGCAAATATAAATCATTCGTATTTCATGAGTTTTTTCAAGTCTTCCTGTTCCGGCAATTTTATTTTTGGATTCAATAACAAACATCTCTGTTTCTCTCCAAGCTTTTTCTATATTTTTAAGTGTATAATCCTCCCTTAATTTATCTTTAAGATTTTTTTTCTCTTTTACAAAATCTATGCAATTATAAACTATTTCTTGAATTCTTTCAAAATCTGATTTACGCACCTTACGAATTAAAAAATTTTCCCCCATTATTCAAACATATCCATAGCAAGTTTAATTCTTGATTTAATTAAAAGCGGTTCTTTTTTGTGAATTCCTTCAAAATCTTTCTGACCAACATAATTTACAAGTTCCCAGAGTGTAATTCCTAATAAATTTGCTGTTTTCTCCATAGAAATTCCATGTTCATAAATTTTTGATGCTTTGTTAACACTTGCTTTTCTAAAAACATCTTGAATATATTTTTTTAATTCTCCAGAAAGATTATCTATTTCTTTTCTTATTAATCTTAAGCATTTACTAAACTCCTTTTCATTATTTTTTTCAAGAAATTCAATAGATTTATCAATATAAATATTAATATTCTTATAAAATTTATTCCAACCAGAATAATTTTTATATTTTTCTCTCTCAAGAATTTTTTCAATAGAATAAATAATAACTGCAACAGCTATATTATCTGGATCATGAGTACGTGCGACAGTATTATTAGTTTGATTACTTAAAAGTTTTAATTTATAAGTATCTTTTTTCTCTATTGCTATTTTTGTTTCTTTAAAAATTCTTAATATATTTTCTGCCTCTTTCATAAAATAAAAAATAAATCTACCTTAATAAAAGTTTTTATACATTATTATTCTTAATTTATTATGAAAGAAGTATTATTAGATACAAATTTCCTAATGGCATGTGTTAAACAAAAAATAGATTTTTTTGAAGAAATAAAATTTATGGGATATAAAACACTCATTCCTGAAAATGTAATAAGAGAACTAAAAAAAATAATTAATTCAAAACAAAAATTACACAATAGAGAATTAGCAGAACTATCATTAAAATTAATTAGTAAAAATTCTTATAAAAAAATTAAATTTAAAAAAAGAAATGTTGATAATGCAATAGCAGAACTTGCGAATTCAGAAAAAAATATTATTGTTGCTACTCTTGACAAAGATTTAAAAAGAAAAATCCAAAAAAACAAGATGATTATTCGAGATAGAAAAAAATTAGATATTGTTTAATCTTGATTTTTATCAATAAATTACTTAAAAACTTTAATTAATTCTATTTCTTCTAAGTTTTCCAATTAACTTATTTTTATAAGATTTATTTTTATATAGTTAATTTACTCAACAAAAGTTAATTAGCAGTATTAATAATTTTCAGCCTATCAAATAAAGCAATAACTAATTATAGAATAAAAAAGATAACCTTTAAAAACCATTTTTACTCATTTTTATTATAAAATGTTCTACATTATTGAAGTTCAAGATTATGTAAGGGTTGAACCAAGATTATTTGGTTTATCTACTAAGGAAGCTGTTGAAAAACAACTTAAAGAAACATATATAGAACAATATAACTCTGAATTAGGCAAAGTTATTTCAATAATTAAAATCCTAAATGTTGGCGATGGGATAATAATTCCCGGAGATGGTGCAGCTTATTATAATTCAAATTTCAAACTTTTAGTCTGGAAACCAGAATTACAAGAATTAATTTATGGAACAATTTCAGAAATAGCAAACTTCGGAGCATTTATAGAATTAGGAGTAATGAGGGGAATGATTCATATTGGGCAAACAATGGAAGATTACGTTAGTTTCAGCAAATCAAATACTTTAGCAGGAAAATCTACAAAAAGAAGTTTAAAAAAAGGAGATTTATGTATAGCAAGAATTGTTGCGATAAGCCATAAAACAAATATACCAAAAATTGGGTTAACAATGAGACAACCAGGATTAGGTAAATTAGAATGGATTCAAGAAGATAAAATTAAAAAAGAGAAAGAATCAGCTAAAGCATCTAGGGCAACAAGTAAACCCTCTAATAAATCAGAAAAGAAGAAAGCAGGAGGAAAAAAGAAATAATAATTAAAAATGCCTAAAGAAAAAGCTTGTAAAATATGTAATGCCATTTTTGAAGGAGAAAAATGTCCTAAATGTGGCTCAAAAAATATAACTGAATCATTCAAAGGACAGATAGTTATTTTAAATCCAGAAAAATCTGAAATTGCTAAAGAGATAAATCTAAAAGAAAAAGGTAATTTTGCAATTAAAACTAGATAAAATGCAATTAAAAATAAATCAGGAAAAGGAAAATCCTCTTTTGGATAGAAAAGAAATTCAGGGAATAATTGAAGAAGAAATTGCTCCGAGTTATAAGGAAACAAGAAAATTTCTATCTGAAAAATTTTCTGTTTCAATAGATAATATCAAAATTAACTCAATTAAAGGAAAATTTGGAACTCACAAATTTATTTTAAAAGCAAATATATACAAAACAAAAGAAGCAAGAAATTCAACTGAAACAAAATCAAAAAAAGAGATTGTGGCTGAAAAATTAGAAAATATTGTGCCTGAAAAAATTTCTGAAAATAAAGAACCTATTCAAAAAGAAGTTAATGAACCTGTTCAAGAGGGGGTTAAAAAAGAAGTTAAAGAACAATAAAAATGGCTAAAAAGAAAAAAACAATTAAAAAAGGTAAAAAACCTCATAAAAACAAACCCACAAGTAAGAAATATACAAAATATAATTTAGAGGGAGATAAAATTACTCGAGAAAAAACCTGTCCAAGATGTGGACCAGGAATTTTTTTAATGAATGCTCAAGGAAGAACTTATTGCGGGAAATGTCATTATTCTGAGTTTGAAAGTAAAAAAACTGTTGAACAAAAAGACAAGTAAATTTATATTTTAATGAATTTGTTGAATTGTAAATTCAAGTTTTTTATATTTAACAAAATTTTCTAATTCATCCTTAATATTTAAAGAATTAAAATTATTTGCAATATAATGAAGAAATCTTCGAGTTTCTTGTTTTTCACTTAGTCCTATTTTTTCTCTTAATTTTAACAATTTTCCTTCTACACCTTCTACCTTATAAAAAGTATCTCCTTTTTTTAAACAACTTAAATAAACTTCTGTTAAAGTTTCAAAAACTACATTTGCTTTTTTCCTTTCAAAGAATCTTGCATCAGGAGCAAGATAAAAAACAAATTCATTGGAATTATTTTCATTCATTTTCTTAGATTAATTATTATAATCTTTTTTTATATCTTTTTAAGCATTTGTATAATTAAAAAATAAATTTAATCTAATCTTCCCTAAAAATTTTTATTGATAACTAGTTTTTATAAAACAAATAGTTTTTTAAGAGTTTTATTAAATATTTCATAATACAAGTTTCTTAATAAAAAGATTAATAAATTAGGATAAATTTAATTGTTTATGTTTAAAAAGAAAAAAATAGGGCTTGCATTAAGTGGGGGTGTTGCAAAGGGTTTTGCTCATATTGGTATTCTGAAAGTTCTTGAAGAAAATAACATAAAAATTGATATGATTGCTGGTTCAAGTATGGGGGCGGTTATTGGTGCAATGTATTGTGCAGATTATTCACCCTTAGAAATTGAAAAAATTGCAAATGAAATTTCAGTTAAAAATTTAATTGATTTCACTATTCCAAGAAAGGGATTAATAAAAGGGGATAAAATAGAAAATCATTTAAGGCACATTTTTGAAAATAAGAAATTTTCTGATTTAAAAAAATCTCTTTTTGTAACAGCTGTTGATATTTTAAATTCACAAGAAATTGTTTTTAAAAAAGGAGATATTGCTAAAGCAGTTAGAACAAGCATTTCTCTTCCAGGAATTTTTGAACCAGTATTAAATAATAATAAACTCTTAGTTGATGGAAGTGTTTTAGATAATCTCCCTATAAATATTTTAAAAGAAAATGGGGCAGATATAATTATTGCAGTTAGTCTAGATAAAGATAAATCTAAAAAAATTATTTATGATACTGCAATAAATAAAAAAGAAAATATAATTTCTTCAGGAATTATTTCAACTCTTTTGAAATCTTTCGAATTAATGAAATTTGAGAGTACAAGAATTTTATTAGAGAATTCAAAAGCAGATATCCTTCTTAATCCTGATATGGAAGGAATTTATTCACATAATTTCGGTAAAATTAAATTGTGTATTGAAAGAGGTAAAATTGAAGCAGAAAAAAAGATTTTCTTAATAAAAAAATTAATTAGCGGAAAAAGAACTTTAAGAAAAAAATTAGCAAGTTTGTTTTTTAAGAAAAGTAAGTGAATTATACTACTTTTTTAGAATATCATTATCTTAAATGTGAAAATAAATTTAATTTATTTCAATTTCTCTTTTCCAAGAGTTCTCTCCTGTTGAAGTATCTTTAAAAGTTTTAATTGTTAATGATTTTTTAAATAAAGGACAGTTAAGAACAAATGTTTCAAATTCTCCTCCTTCTCCAGCAGGATGAATTAAATATTTTTTATTAAGTTCTTCTGCATTTTTAATAAACTGTTTGTCTATTTTTTTCCCAAGCCAAGAACTATCTAAAGGATAAGCGAAAACACCAATAATTATTATATCAAAATTATTTTTTATTAATTCATTCAAATATTTTATTTCATCTTTTTTCCATAAGGGATTAAAACATTTTAAATTAAGTTTATCACAAATTTTTTGAATTCTTGAGGTCTGATAAACAGAAGCTATTGCGCCAGTTATAATTGTGTTAATATTGTATTGTTTTTTAGCTTTTTTTATTGCTTTTTCCAAATCTTTTAATTCAATTTCTTTTTGTCCTTTTGTTTTTTGAATAATTAAAGGGACATTCATCACTTCTGCTTGTTTTTTTACTTTTGTGATTGAAGGTGTGTGAAACATATATGATTCTTGATTTTCAGAAAAAATAGATATTAAACAAACTAGTTTATAATTTTCTTCTTTTGCTAAATAAGCTGAATAAACTGAATCTTTTCCTCCTGAAAATAAAACTGCTGCTTTTTCCCTCATATTTGAAAAATGTGTAAGAAGATATATAAATGCTTTTAAACAAAAAAATGTTGAAACTATATGAGAAAGAAAGATAGTTTAATCTATACAAGAAATGAAGTTATAGAGATAATGCAAGAATATTCTAAATACTTTATAAAAAAGTTAGATGGTACAGACAAGAGAGGAATAATAAATAAAAATGATTCCTATATCAATCTTATGAGTTTTTTACCATTAACAATAATGCAAACAGTTAGAAAAGATGTTTATAACCTTAATAAAAGGCTGAATAATCTTATTGATTAAAGATTTTTAGGTGATTTAATTGATTTTATCCCTTTTTTTGATCTTTTTTTTATCTCTTTTTCTCCTATCTGAGGGATTTGTTCCAATTCTTTTTTTATATCTTCAAAATAATTTGGATTATGTTTTAAATAATTTTTATGAAGCCAGATATGAATTTCATCAAAATGCTTTTGTTGCTCTAACCATATTTGTTTATTATTTTCTAGATGCAATAAAGGAAAAAAAGAGTTTATTTTTTCTTCTTTTGTATTCCCAAAAAATTTTGTGAAAGAAACTTTTTTATCATCATTTTTTTTAAAATAATCTAATAATGTATTATGTATTCCTTTTATTCTGTCTTTTATGCTGAATCTCTTTTTAGGTAGAGAAATTTCTGTTTCTCTAAGAGCATTTTTATTTATTATCTCTTTTTTTATTCTTCTGTTTTCTGTTTTTATTGCTCTATTCAAAGATTCTATAAGTTCTTTTAAAGTTACTTTTTTAAACCGGGGCAAAGGACTTTTTGGAATTAATTCTGGAATCTCTTCATCAAGTTCAATCCTTTCAAATGAAGGAATAATCTCAACAGAATCTTTTTTATCCATTAAAATTTCATCTATTCTTTTTATGTATTTATTCAATAAAATCTCTGATTTTATTCTTAATAATAATGAGGCAGCTAAAAGAACCTTGCTTGATACAAAAAAATCTGCTTCTTCAATTTCGCTTATTTTTTCAAGGTACTTTTCTGTTAAAATTGTTATATCTACATCCCATGGATTTAATTGCTCTGTATTAATTAAATCGTAGATTATTTCCTGCCAGCTAATTTCCCTATTGAATAAAATATCTTGTATTTGTTCCTGTTGAAAATTCTGGTTAAGTTTTTCTTGCTTTTTTTGAGAGTTAATTTGCAAATTTTCCTTTGATAATAACTCTTTTTTCATAAAAAATTGAAGAGAATAGGTTTTATAAACTATTTTAAGGAAATATCTTAACTCTAGAGATGTAACCTGGAATTACTACTTTATCCTAATTGCATCTCGTCATTATGAAAGGGTAACAAAACCAAAAGGTTTAAATAGTTGAATGGGTTGTATTTACTATCACCTCTTTTTCCCCAGGAGAGGCTTTAAGTCATACTGTTTTGTTCGACTTGGATACTCTCCTAGGGTTTCATAATATGATAGAAACAAGAAAAATGGAATCTGACTATATTAAAGTTAAAAAAATTGAATAAGAACTTACAAAAGATATAAAGCTAAATCTTCTTGAAAAATTTGTTTTGCCCCCTTTTTTAGATTATTTTTCTCTTTGGTTAAGAAAAAACAAAAATCTAGGGGTTGGAGATGAATATGAAATTGCAGCATATGATATTGGAAAAACAATGACTTATGCAATAATTAGTGTGCCTTTTTTACTTAATTAAAAAACAAAGATTATATTCATTTCAAATAATTATCTCAAAAAAGAGAAAATTTATGGGCTTAATAAGTATTAGTTTTTATTATTGATACTTGCCTTAAATCATATTATATTTTATGAGATTTTTTTAAATATATAATAATTAATCTAAAAATTTAACATTATCTGTTTTTCTATGTTTATTTTCAAATTCTCTTCACTTGGAACACCCACAAATCTTTTTATCTCTTTTTCTTTATTTAAGATTAGGATAGTTGGAGTTGACATAACATTAAATTTATCAAAAAGTTTTTTACCTTCAGAGGATTTTGTTCTTACTTTTTTGAAATTTAAGATTGTTTCAGAATAATTTGGAACAATTTTCCTAACAATGGTTTCAGCTTTTGGACAATGAGGACATCCTTGAGAAACAAACAATAAAAGAGATATTTTTTCATGTGATTTATTTTCAGATTCAAAATTAAAATTCTCATTATCTGATTCTATTTCAATATTTATCTCCATTAATTTATTTTTTACAGAATTTATTGCTAAATTTTTTTTATCTTCATATATTTCGCGTATTTTTTTGTCTTTTAATTTTTTATTTCTTATTTTTTTAATTTTTAGTTCATTCTCAATTATTTCTTGTTCAATTTCCCCTATATTATCTTTAGAGATAATTATCTGATTAATTATTTCTTTTTCTTCAGAAATTTTTTCTATTTCTTTTGATAGTTTTAATTCCATCTCTTTTAATTTGTTTAAAGATGTATTTTTAAAAAGAATAATAATTTTTTCAGGATTTTCATTAAAATGTCTATAAAAATCATCTCTATATTCTTTTAAAATCTGCATTTTTTCACTATCTTTATGATATAAATTAGCTAAAAGTTTAAAATCAATTTCTTTTTCCAAGTTATATATTCTTTTATTTAGTTCATTTTTTCTTTTTTCAAATTCTTGTTTCTGCATTAGAATTTTCTCATATTCTTTGCTTTCTATTATACTCTTTATTTCTTCTTTTTCTGTTTTAATTTCATTTTCAATGTTTATAATTTCCTTTTTAGTCTTTTCAATTCTCTCTTCTATTTCTTTAATGACCTTGTTTATTTTTTCAATATAATCTAATTTTTCTTGAGTAAATATTAAAATTCTTGAGGTTTCTATTAAATTTTTATTTTTATTTGAGATTTTTTCTATATTTTTTAAAAAATTATTAATATCTTTTTTTGTTTTTTCAAGCTCTTTTCCTATTAAAAGGTTAGCTTTTTGAAAACTTGAGGAAGATTTCTTACTAAAACCAGAAAAAATCTCAGTTATTTTTTCTGCAATATTATCAATCCTTGTTTTAGAATCTTTTATATTCTGAAAATTTTCTTTGAAAAAATTTAAATTTTCTATTAATTTTTCTAATGCTTCAATATAGTTTTTTAGACCTTCATTAGTTAAGAATTTAAATTTTTCTTCAGCTTTTTTATCTGTTAAATCTATTTTTTTAAGTTCTTCTAAATCTTCTTTTAAAATTAATTCCAAATTATTTACTTCATTTTCGATAAAATTTTCTATATTCTCTTCATCAGGTCTAATTTCATTATTCTTATTTTTAATCCATTGTCCAATATATTCAAATTTTACTTTCTCAGGGTATTTATCTTGTTTTTTTTTCTGAAAATTTTTCAAAAAATTTAAAAATTTCATTTTTCTTTTAAATAAAAGTACATTTATATTATTTGTTATCTATAGTTTTATTAACACAACTAAGAAAAATAGATTAAAATAAATAAAATTGACTAATACATTTATTAAATAACTTTTATAAACTCTATTAAATAATCTACTAAATGAATTTATCAATCCCAACTTATCTCGTAGTTGTATTAGTTCCATTAATTATTTGGGAAATTATTTGGAAATTAATTGGTCTTTGGAAATCAGCTAAAAACAATCAATTAATCTGGTTTATTTCTATTGGACTTTTAAATACATTAGGAATTCTCCCAATTATTTATATTTTGATTTTTCAAAGGAAAAAAAAGAGAAAATGAAAAAACAAATTTTAAATAATTTATCAACTGCCCTTTTTATATTTATTACAATATTCTGGATTTGGATGGCAATGAAATATTTTGCAAGGGAGAATTATATAACAGGGATAATTTTTATAACTACTGGAATAGCACTAACATTTTCAATCGGTTATTTTTTAATTAATAATTTAAGAAATAGATAATTTTTAAAAGATATTCTAATTTTCATTAAATCATAAAAAAATAAATAAAAATAAAATGTATTTTCATATAATCTTGACAGAAAAGTGTAATTCCAAATGTAAATATTGTTATGAAAAATCATTACAAGAATTTGATAACAAATTAGGTGAAAAATTTAAATTTGATTTTTCTGCTCCAAGTAAAAGTGAAATAAAAATTGAAAATTTAAAAAAATTTATTAGGAAAGATCCTTATGCAAAAATTATATTTTATGGGGGTGAACCTTTAGTCAATCAAAAAAAATTAATAGAAATTATGGATGGTTTAAATAAATTAGAAAATTTAGAATATTTCATTCAAACTAATGGAAAACTTTTAAATGAACTTCCTGAAAAATATGTTAATCAATTCAAGAAAATTCTTGTTTCAATTAATGGAACAGAAAAAAGAACAGATTTTAATAGAGGACAAAAAACTTATGATACAATCTTAAAAAATTTAAAATTAATTAAAAAAAATAATTTTAATGGTGAAATTATTGCGAGAATGACAATAAGCCCGTCTATAAGCCCTGAAAGTTATGATTTATTAAAACAAATAAAGCACCTTTTTTTTGAAACAAATAATTCTTTTGATTCAATTCATTGGCAGTTAGATATGGGGTTTTATAAATCTGATTTTGATGAAGAAAAAATTTCAAAATTTGTTTATGATTATAATAAAGAAATAACAAGGCTTTTAAATTACTGGTTAGAAAAAATGAAATCAGGGATTGTTTTAAAATTATATCCCTTTATGGGAATTTTCGAATCTCTTTATTATAATAAACCTTCAAAATTACGCTGTGGAAGTGGGTATATTAATTACACCATAACAACTAATGGAAAAATAACTTGCTGTCCAATAATGAATAGCATAAAAGATTTTTATGTAGGTAATATTAGAGATTCTAATCCTAATACTCTTAAAAAAATTTTTGTTTCTGAACCATGCATCTCCTGCAAATACTTAGATATTTGTGGAGGGAGATGCCTTTATTCAAATAAAGCAAAACTCTGGCCCCCAGAAGAACAGGATTTAATTTGCAAAACAGTAATTCACTTAATTGAAGAAATAAAAAGAATTCTTCCTAAAATTAAGGAATTAATAAAACAAGATATAATCTCAGAAGAACATTTTTTTTATGAAAAATACTTTGGTCCCGAAATTATTCCTTGATCAAAAAGAAAAAATATTTATTTAACTTTTAAATAATCTGTAATTAAAATATAAACTGGTCCAATAAAAACATAAAATATTTTCATAATTAATGGTGCATGAATTATTCCAAGATTTAACAAACTGGGAAAAGAGCTAATTAATTTAATATTAAGCAAATAATACCCAATATATTCAACTATAAACAAACAAATGACATAAAAAAGGGATATTTTAATAAATTTATATTTTCCTTTTATTTTCTCATAAATTTCCCTTAAAAAAACTAAACCAAATGTAAAAGCAATTAATGGAAAAAGATTTATTTTACCCATAAATAAATTAAAAGTTGTATATTCATAGAAATAATAAGAACACCATGCAATAGAAATTAAAAAAGCAACAATTAACTCCTGTCCTATTTTTTCCTTATAAATTATATAACCTATTAAAAGTAATAATGAAAAAAAACTTATTATCACAAGTTTAATATTAATAAAAAATGCAGAGATAATTGCAAAAATTAACAATGGAACAGTAAATTTAATAACTTTTTCTAATTTTTTCATTTTAAATTTTCTTTATTTTCTCAAGGGTAACTAATCTTTCTTTTCCGGTTATCATATTTTTTATTATAAATTTCTTTTTTTCAATTTCTTTTTGCCCAACAAAAATAACTTTTTTTATTCCATAAGCATTTGCATATTCTAAAGCTTTTGAGGGTTTTCCATAAAAAATAGAAACATTTTTATTTTGAACTCTTAATTTTTGGGCAATTTCAATAGCTTTTTTATCCTGCTCAAGAGAAACAATTAAAATTTTATCTAAATTAATTATCATATCTGTTGAAATTTGTAATCTATCAATACTAACACCAAAACCAAAACACTGTATTTTGTTAAATTCATAAGCTCCACCCCCACAAATTGTTTCTTTAATTTTTTTTGTTTTAATTTCAAAAACAGTTCCATTATAATAAGAAAGTCCTCGTGCTAATGAAGCTAAAAAAATAGGTTTAATACCATAATAACTGCAATATCTCATTAATTTTTCAATCTCTAAATAAGATTTATATTTTCTAAAATAAGTTTCAGATTTTTTGAAAACATCAATTATTTTATCGCAATTATATTTTTTTAAATTTTCACGAACTTCTTTTGCTGGAAGTTTGTCAAGTTTATCAATTTCTCTTATTATATTTTCTTTATCTTTTTCCTTAACCCTAAATTCATCTAAAATTTCATTAAGCAATTTTCTGTTGTTTATATACAAAACAAATTCAATTTTCAAGCTATCTAAAATTTCTTTAATAACTGCTAAAACTTCTGCTTCATCTTTTTCAGGGATATCTTTTGACAAACCAATAATATCTGCATCACAAGTTGTAAATTGCCTTAATCTATTTCCCTTAACAGGCTCATCCCTAAAACAAGGTCCTATCTGGAATCTTTTATAAGGAAGTTTTTTATTCTCCATTAAACGTTTTAATTGAAAAGTAAATTCATATCTTAAAGCAAGTTTTCTATTTCCTTTATCCTTTAATTTATAAATATCTGAAACAGCTTCGTCACTTAATTGTATATCATCTCCTTTAACAAATTCTTCAGACTCAATTACAGGAGTTTCTGCTGGTTGGAAACCATATCTCTGAAAAATACTCTTAACAATCTCCATTATAACTGCACGTTTTTCAGCTTGTTTTCCTGTAAAATCCTTAAAACCTTTAATTAATTCAGTTGATTTCATTTTAATTTCCTCTTGTTTTCTGTATAAAAAGGCGAAAGGAGAGAATTGAACTCTCTTTTCACGGAATTTGCAAAGCTATTTTTCCACAACCGTACGTCATAACCATTAGACCACAATCGCCATTTACTTAATTTAAATCTAGAACAATTAAAAAACTTTGCTTCTTTGATATTTAAGATAAATTCCAGATTAGAAAAATTAAAATTCCTGTTATTTCTAACAATGCCGACAACTCCTAAACATCATAAAAAAATAAATAAAAAAGTCTTTTTAAATTTAATTAAAAAAAAAATAAAAAAATAAAAAATCAAATTACCCTGAATAACTAAAAGCAGGGCATACTATTACCTCATTCTTACACATGTCAGTTGTTCCTTTAACTGATGCAGCAACATCTCCTTTATTACCTATAGTACTTGATAAAGCTGTTGTTCCTGTTACCGCGAATTCTTTAGTTTGTAAGTTATCTAATCCACCAGCAAAAGTCTTGGTTAAACTATTTTTCCCATCTGAAACTGAGATAGTTACACTTTCTAAGTCACTACTCCCCCTAGTTCGTTTAACAACAACATCACAATTCGTCGTAGAAGTACATGAAATTCCTGTAATTAAAAGGCTTGTATCTGTACACATCTCGGAAAGTTCAGCATTACATGCTTGAGAATTAACTATATTTGAAATAACACCCCATACAATAATGAATAAAACAAGCACAAGTGCCACAATCATAATTGTCGTGATAATACCTGACATAGCTTTTTTGTCTTTAAACATATTTATTTTAAACCTCCTTTCAATTTTATTAAATTATGATTATTTAATGAAAAAAGAGTTTTTAAATATTTTTATCATTACTTTCTAAATTAAAATCATCTAATAATTTAAAAAACTCTTTTTTATCAAGAATTTTATCTACTTCAGATAATCCTCTTTTTTCTGCAAATCCCCAAAAGGCTTGGGGTTTATATCCTTGTTTTTTTAAGGATGCAAGTGTGGGTAATCTTAAATCATCCCACCCTTTATATTTTCTTGCTTCAATATCTTTTCTTATTTGACTAGAAGATAATTTGAAATCTTTTAAATGAATTCTTCCTAAAAAACCTGTCCAGGGAAAATCTTTTTCAATTTTAAAACCTAATGCAGAGAAAATCATTTTTTGTCTTTCTGCATTATCTCTATGATCTTTTGCACGAATAATATGGGTAATCTTTGTTTCAATATCATCAACAGCAACAGAAAGATTCATTAATGGCCAGACACGATATTTCTTTTTTTGCAAAGGATGTTCTGTTTCATTAATTCTTGCTAAAGGAAAATCTCTCATAGCAGGATTTTTATGAGTAATACCTCCAATAGATTCAGGAGTTTTAAATCTTAACACAGCTTCACCTTCTTTAAAATTCTTTTTTGAATTTTTAGACGACATTTTCTTCCATCTTTCTAAGTTTTCATTAATATCTAAATTCCTACAAGGACATTCCTCCTTTTTTTTAACAAATTCTCTAAAATCATCTGCAGAACAAGTGCAAACATAAGCTGAAGAATTTTTAATTAATTTTTCTGCATAATTATAATAAAAATTCATTCTTTCAGATTGGATAAAAATTTCTAATTCTTTAGCATTGTCAAAAAGCCATTTAGATTCTTCCTTAATCATTTTATATGCTGGCTTGTAAATATTCTCTGGGTTAGTATCTTCAATTCTCACATAAAATTTTCCCCCATATTTTTTTACAAACAAAAAAGAAAGAGAAGCTGTTAAAGCATGCCCAATATGAAAAGCCCCAGAAGGGCTTGGAGCAAATCTCATAACAACCCCAGACTTTTTTACATTAGGCAATTCAGGCAAACCCTCGCGAGTTTTTCTTTCAGAAACTTCATCCTCTAATTTTTCAAATTCTTTTTTTTGCTTTTCTAAAGATAAATTATTAATTTTTTTCATAATTTTAGAGATAATTTTAATATATTTTTTTACATCTTCTCTTTTCAAACCTTCATTAAACAATGCAGATATAACTGCCCCTTGCTGTGCTTTTCCATTATATGCAATTGCATTCTTTAAAGCATATGCACAGGTTTTTTTTTCAAGATTCTTTTTATCCATATATTCTAAAAACAAAAGCCATTAATAAAAGTTCTGCTAAGAAAAATTATGTAATTTATATTTCTTCATTTTTATATCTAATGAAGAACCTTTTAACAAAAAATTGACTTTTTGAGCATATTTAGGAAATTTTGATTTATATTTTTCAGAATACTCCTTATAATATTCCCTTACCATCAAAGATAATGGCTGCATATTTTCCATTATCTGCAAGCATTTTTTTTCATCTAAATAATCTCCTGATTTCTCTGCAATTATTATTGGGATTTCAAAAACATTTTTATTTTTATTCACCTGAAAACCATGTAATCTTGATTCTTCTTTTCCAAAAAGATATTTCATTCCGGTAATTAAAGTTAAAAATCCAGATAATTTTAAATTATTAAAAGGAATTATATTCCTAACATCTTTATCTTTACCAATACTTAGAATTGATAATCCATAAGAAGAATATTTTCTAGCAAAATCCTTGTCATCTTCACTTAACCAATTACTATCAAACAATTTTACTAGCTCTTCCAAATTTTTATTATACCCCGGATATTTTTCTTCTAAATTTTCTTTTTCTTTTTTTGTAAAATCTCTCAATGATAATTTTGGATGAGAATGATAGGCTATTTGAACAAAATTAGAAAAAGTTTTTTCTCCTTTATGGCATATTTTACTATGAATTTTCTTGTATTCTTCTCCACCCTCACCAATAATATTAAAATTATCTATTTTAAATTCTCTTTTTTCTAAGGGAAAGCAATGTGAAAATGAACCAATATAAACCCTACCTCCTTCTTTTATTCCATATAAAAAACCTCCTCTCTCTATAGTTTGATGAGAAATAAAACTCACAGAACTATCTATAATTTTAGGCAAGATAATTTTTCCAATATCATTACTTCCTTTATTTTTTGGTTTTTTTAAATTCATATTAATAAATTATTTATATTTAATTATAAAATTCATAATCAATCTTGAGACATTTGATAAGGCTCTTGTAATGAATTATCTTTATATCCTTTATTTCTCCCAGGTGTTCCTGGAACTTTTGCTTTTAATCTATATTTTGAGATAGTTCTCGTCTTTATTCTTCCATTAAGTTTTTCTTTAATTATTCTATCAGAATAAGCTTTTCTTATTTCAAATTCTTCCAAGAATACTTTATTAATTAATGGGAGTATTTTATATTTTTTTACATCATCTTTTGTTTTCAGCAAATCTTTAGAATACAGAGATTTTTCCTCTCCATAAATATTCCTGGCTTCAATCAATCTGTTGGATAATAATCTTGAAACTGTTGAATCTGAAATATCTAATTTTTCTGCTAAATTCTCTTGATTTAAAATACTAAATCTTCTTGAATCAAATTCCTCAAAATATTCTCTTTGAACATCTCCAATAATTGGATAAGCTTCCAATAATTTTGATTTTTTCCAATCTTCAAAATTTCTTAATTGATAAAATAATCTTGCAGTTTCAGGATATTTAAAAGCATCAACTTGCATCAATCTTAAATTCCTAGAACCCTTTAAATAATCTGAAAAAACTATTTCTGGTTTTTCATTTTTTCTTCCAATTAAAGTTGCATCAGGAGTAACAATTGCTGTTTTATAATCATCAACACAATTTTCAAGAGTTCTTAAATCTGGAGAACTAATAAAACCTTTTTTATTCTCAAAATTTCCTTTAGAAGAAATCAATGAAGAATAAATTACTTGAACTTGATTATCTGGCATTGTTCCTTTAGAAATATTTTCTTTCTTAATTTCTTGTAATTTTGTCTCAACATTTTCTGAATTATTATATATCTCTCCAATTACATTAATTAAAACTTCATCTGGAACAGCCATAAGATTTACAACTCTTATAATCTGCGAAAGTTTCATTTCTTCTTTGAATTCATGTGCAAATGATAGTTTAAGTGTTAATGACATAAAATATCTCTAATTTTTTTATTATTTAAACCTTTCTGTATTGTAACTACTTTTAAGAAACAACTATTAAATAAATTATATTAAAATCTCCCAACATCTAATTTACTCTTATAATATTTAAATTTTTTATTAATTGTATATTTCAAATCTTCCAGCTATTTTAATTAAAATTTTTTGCCTTTCTAAATCGCTTTTGGATAATTTTCATTTTTCACTCAAATCTTTTAAGTATCCTCCTTTTTGAAAATCCCATAATTTTTTATATTCTCCTTTTTGTTTGATTAAATCTTCGTGTTTTCCTTCTTGAACTATTTTTCCTTTCTTTATTACTACAATTCTATCAGCACTCATAATAGTTGATAATCTATGAGCAATTATAATTGAACTCCTTCCTTTTAACAGCTTACTTAAAGCACATTGTATTTCATGCTCTGTTTCAGAATCTAATGAAGAAGTGGCCTCATCTAAAACCAAAATCTTCTTGTCAGCTAAAATAGCTCTTGCGATTGAAACTCTTTGTTTTTCTCCTCCAGATAATTTAACCCCTCTCTCACCAACAAGTGTTTTCTCTTTATCTGGAAGATTATTAATAAATTTATCTAGCTGAGCAAATTTAATTGCTTTCCAAACTTCTTCTCTTGAAGCTTTTGGATTTGAAAATTTAATATTATTTAAGAGAGTATCATTAAATAAAACACATTCCTGAGGAACTATACTCAATCCTTCCCTTAAAGATTTTTGATTAAAATCTTTTATATTTTTTCCATCTATTAAAATCTCTCCTATAGGAATATCATACAACCTATAAAGGAGTTTCACTAAAGTAGTTTTACCACAACCTGTATGTCCTATAAAAGCAACTTTTTCATTTTTATTAATCTTCAAATTAAAATTATCTAATAAAAAAGCTCTTTTCTTTCCATAATTAAATGAAACATTATTAAACTCAATTTCTCCATTTTTAATTTGTAGCTTCTTTGCATGCGGTTTATCTCTTATTTCATTTTTAATCTTTCCATATTCAAATAATTCTTGAAAATCAGCAGAGGCTCTATAAAATCCTCTCATACCAGAAACAAAACCGAACATGGGTTGAACAAGATTTCCATAAATTGTAAAAATGAATACCAAAGTTCCAAGTGAGATTTCTTTATTTAAAAAACTCATTAAGGGAAAATAAATTAATAAAAAAGTTCCTACTCCTAAAATCAAAACATGACCTGCTTCAAACCACTTATAATAAGACCAATATTTCAACATACTCTGTGTTGTTTTATTGGCTACATTTGAAAATTTATTTTTTATCCAAATCTCTTTACCAAAATATTTTATTGAATCTATATTTGTAAATACATCACTTATAAATCCTTTTTCTGCATCTTCATGATAATTAAAATCCAATTTTGATTTCTGTTGTATATTTTGGATAAAAAAGCTATATGAAATAAAAGCGAGGGTAATACACCCTACAACAATGCCTGCATTTAAATTAAAATACATTAAAGAACTACCCACAATTATTAATTGAAAAATCAAGGGAGCAAACCGGAATATTAAGATATCTGTCATATTTGCTATGGCTCCTCTCCCCCTATTTAATCTTGAAATTAAAGAACCAGTCTTATGAGTAGTATGAAAATTATAAGACAAATTTATTATATGATTAAAATATTTCTTTTTTACATCTAATATTAATTTTCCTTCCAAAACATTCAAGAGCGAGATAGACAACCATTTTCCAAGAGTCCTTATTATTAAAACTAGTATAAATATTCCTGATAAGGTAATTAATATTTTAACAAAAGATTCTAAACTCACTATTCCATCAAGAAATTCTGTTCCATTATCTATAATTATCTTAAATAAAAATTTATCAGCAACAAACAAAATTTCAACAATTAAAACAATAAATAAAAGAAAAAAGAATAAAAACTTATACTTATTTAAAAAATTCCAGTATTCACTAAGATTATATTTAAAATTTATTTTCCTTTCATTGTTTTTCTTAGACATTTTAAGTAATAAACACAAAAATAGTTTAATTTAATTAAGGGGAAATTTACACCTATTATTAATTAAAAGTTTTTTTCCTATAATCAGTATTTCATCTTGCATAAAACTAACTTTTAAAAGCTAAACAATAAAAAAAAAGAATAGTTTTTAAATTTTTTGAATATTCTTATTATTTCTAAATAATTGTATTTATATGCTTTAAATTCTTATTTAAAATATGAAAAATAGAATTTTTCTGCTAAATTCATATATCTCTTTAAAATCAGCCCAATTGATGAAATAAATCTTAAAGAAGAATTTGAGGATGCAGAAGACGAAACTGAAGAAGATTAAAATCTCCCAACATCTAATTTTTTTTCAAGAACTTCAATTCTTTGCTGTAAATGATAAATTTGATTTGATAAATCCTCCATTTTCTCAGTCATATCTATCAATCTCCTAGCAGCTTTTTTTCTTCTTTCTTCTTTTTCATTATAACTCTCATTTACATTTTCAGAAACTTGATTATTTGTCCCAGTATTTAAAAAAGGAAAAGGAACAAAGCCATTATTATTTGGAGTATTATTTTCATTCTCCTTAACAGAATCAGATTCTTTAATATCTTCTTTCATATTTTTCACTTTTTCCTGCTGATTACGATAGTATCCAGTTAAGTCCAAAACATCTTTTTTCTTCTTTCCAAAAAACTTCATAATAATATAACAATTAATAAGTTTTTATAATTTATTGTATTAAATTGAATTATTTAACTTCTTCATAATAGAATTTTTGTAAGATTATTATGAATAATAAAACAATTAAAATAAAAAATTTTAATCGAAACTATTTTAATTACCCATTAAATTAATAAAACTTTTGTGAAAATCCTTAAAATTCCAATGAAAAAATTAGATTAGATTAAGTTTTGAACATTTAAAATATAAAAAAGCAAATTTTTTAGAAAAAATTATTAAGATAAAGGAAGTTAACTAAACTTATCAAGAGTAAATATATTAGAAACATTTTTTAAAGAGATATTCTTTTAATAACCATGGTAGAAGTTAAATCAGCAGCCCAATTAATTGAACAAAATATAGGACAAAAATGTTTAACAGAACATAAATTAGTTTATGACTCTGCATCTGAAGCTGTTGAATCAGTTTATTTTTTTATATTAGACCTTATGCAAGATGAATTTGGTTATGATGTTGAAAAAATAATTGATAATTTTTCTTCATCTCCTGGCTCAGGACATTTTGGAGAGATTGGGCAAAAAGTAACAATAATGCAGCAACAAGGAACAAAAATACTTGGAGATATTAATACTATTTTAAGAAGTGTATTAAATATAATCTATGATTTAAGAGATTTTAGAACAAGATTAGAACATTATGAGGATTTGCATTCAACAAATTTAGAAAAAGCTGAAGCATCAAAACTCGCTCTAAAACAAGTCTGGATTGATAAAGTTGATATGCAAAAAGGAAATTCAAGTATAGCTATGATGGCACGGCAAATAGGATTCCAAACTTTATTTGATGCATTTTATGCTGCAAAAAATGAAAAAGATGCAAAAAAACTTGATTTGAACGAAAGAGTAAAAAGAATGGTTTTACAAAGAATTCAAGAATTTAATATATGGCTTAATCAATCAGAAAGAGAATTAAAAAAAAGATATCAAATAGAGAAAACATATTTGAAAAGCCAGGTAAATAGTCTAAGACTTTATTCCAGATGGGCAAAACCTTATCTAAAAACAGCATCTGAACTTGAAATGAAAGATCAAGGGAGAAATCCTGCATTAGTAAAATCATTTAGTACATTATTTCTTGAACTAACTTTATTAGGAAAAAAGAAAATAAATATAGAGGCTTCAGCAATATCAGAAAAAATACCTTCTGAATTAAAATCATATAAATCTCGCAGAGACTATTATAGTTGTGTATTAATAGACTTTGTTTTTAGAGGTGTTCCACAAAGAGTTTCACAAAGAGGAGATTATAGTTTTGGAGGAAGAACAGATGTGATTTTTAGAGGTTATGCACTAAACCAAGAGGAATTAGAAAAATTAGATGAAGAATTAGAAAAATCAGATATTTATGACGCCCTCAAATTAATAGAAGGGACAACAACTGAAAGTTTGGAAAACTTAAGAGAAGAAATTGAATTTTTTCTTGAAGAAAAAGATGAAGAAAAACAGGAAACAAAAAAATCAGAAGATAGTTCAAATCCTTTTTTAGCATTAATAGGACATTATAATAAAAAAAATGAAAAAGAAACTTCTTCTAAAGAAAAAAAATTAATTGAGATAAAAAAAGATAATTGGATTGAGAAAAATCATTTAAGAAGAGTTGCTAGTGAAGAAGCAAAAGCAAAAGCATTTAAATTTTTTGATATTTATAAGAAAGCTCATGGCATGCCAACCCCAGAATAAAGTTTTTAAATTACAAAATCATCTTAATAAATTAAAAATATCTAAAAAATGAAAAAAGAGAGAAAGAAAGAAAAAGTCCAACCATCAAAAGGTTACTCATTAGAAATGATAACTAATAGATTAGAAGATATGGGATATGACTCTCAGAGAGGAACAGGAAAAGAAGAAGGAATTCTTTATGTTAAAGTGAAAAATAAAAAAATTGGGGCTTCCTGCACTAATGGTTTTATGATTCCTCGTTCCATTGAATATCTTTCTAAAGAAATATCTAAAAAAGAAGGAAAATCTGCAGAAAAAATATATTTAGAATTAACAGAAAAAACAGACATTTATAATCCAGAAGAAAACAAACAAGGAAATTTAATTAATAGAACATTATTTTTTTTATTTACTGCTATTGCAACAATATTCTTCATAAAATCAAATACCCCTACAGGATATGTAATAAATGAAACAGCAAAAACAGGCTATAATACTGGAATAATAATAAGTTTAATCTGTATTATGGGTTTATTTACTTATAAATTAATAAAAAAACCTAAAAAATAAAATTTATATATTCCTTTATCTTCTATAATTAATGGGAAAAAAAGAGATTAAAAAACCCCTTAAAGATATTGAAGAAATTTCTGAAAAAGAAGAAGTAAAAGAAAGTTTAGAAATTGAGGAAGACAAAAACTCTGAAAAAAATAAATTTCTTGAAATTGGCGAATTTATTCAAACATCAATTGGAGAAGATAGTATTCCTGTCTTAAACCAAATCGCTGTTGGAAAAGAACAAACAATTTCTAATCTTGAAAGAGATTTAGGACAAGAAACTTCTTTTTCAGATAAGGAAGAAGATAACAATAAAGGGTATATTTCAAAACAAAAAAATTATGAAAATAAAATAGAAGATAAATACACCTCTTCTGAATTAGAACAAAATAAAAATTTCTCTGTGATAAATCCTGAGAGGATATCTATAGAAAATGCTGGAAGAGATATTAATAAAATAACTGCATCTGAAGCATCTATTATCCCTTCAAACTATCCTAAACAAAGTTCAAATCAAAATTATATCTCTGCTGAAAAAATTAAACCTGAAAATGCAGGAAGAGATAATCCTTTATTAAAAAGGGAATTTGAAAAAGAAGCTAAAGAAAAAAAATATGAAATTTATTAATTCTCGACTTAGTTAATTACTAAAAAGGATATTACTTTTCCGGAGATTAAGATTTATATAGCATTAATAATATAACAAGTAATTTTTTAGCTTCAAACAATTTGTCAAAAAAAAGCCCCATTTTCTTTTAATAAAAATAAAATTATATCTTAATTTTTCTTTGAAATAATAAACTCTTATTTTAGACAATAATTTAACCAAAACCCCTAATTCAATAAATATTTAAATCCCAATATATATTTTATAATATGGCAGATAGAAACAATTATGTTATATCAGAATATCAAAAAGGTTATTCATCATTTGATTCCTCTCCTAATTTATCTCCTTCAAATTATCCTGTTAAAGCAGGGAGTATGGCATTAAGCACAGACCCTCGAACAGCTAATCAATTACAAGAAGTTTCAGAGAAATTATCTACAGGAATAAAAAGTATTGAAGTAGAAGGAGTTATGCCTGAAGTTTTTGAATCAATTCCTAAAGGGCATTTAAAAGAGATAAATCGCTTAATGAAATTAACTGGAGCAGAAGCAACATTTCACGGACCTGTTATAGAACCTTCTGGAATGAGTCAGCAAGGATATGATGAATCACAAAGAAAATCAGCTGAAAGAAAAATGCAGTTAGCTATGGAACGAGCTTATGAACTAAATCCTAAAAAATCATCACCAGTAACTTTTCACTCATCAGTTCAGATTCCTGCAACAGTTATTGAACCAACAAAAGAGGGGAAAAAAGAAATAATGCTTTTTGCAGCAAATAAAGAAACTGGAAAATTTTATCCTTTAATAGAAGAGAAAAAACACTCTGCCGGAATGGAAAATTTAGAAAAAGGTGAAATTTACACTCCAAAACAACAATTAGAAATGTTAAATGAAAATGAATGGTCTAATTCTTTAGACCAAGTTTTTTTTAATAAAGAAAGAGCTGATGAAATCCTTAACAAGGAAGGCAGTAAAATTCAAAATTTCTTATCAGATTATCAAAAAGGAGATATTGATATGGATGCATTAAGACCAGAGCAAGAAAAAGTTCTGAACAAATATAAAACAGTTGAAACTTATCTTGGAGATGTTCATAAACAAATAGAGAATTTTTTTAGTAAAGCTTATGAATTTGGAAATCCTGAACAAAAAAAATATCTTAAAGAAAAATCTGAAAAATTTAAAGGGGAACTTAAAAAAGACTCAACAATATCTGGACAATCAAAAGCAATGCAAAATTTAATGAATGACTTATATTCTACAACACCTAATATGTATGTTCCTATTGAAGAATTTGCCCTAGATAAAACCTCTGAAACATTTTCTAATGTTGCACTTGATTCTTATAAAAGATACAAAGATAATGCCCCCATTGTTAGTATTGAAAATGCTCCTTATGGAACTGTTTTAAGCAGTGGAGAAGATTTAAAAAAATTAATTGATGAATCAAGAAAAAAATTTATAGAAAAAGCACAAGAACAAGGTATTTCTAAATCTGAAGCTGGAAAACAAGCTGAAAAATTAATTGGGGTTACCTGGGATGTCGGACATATAAATATGATGAGAAATAGAGGTTTTGGTAAAGAAGAAATTATAGAACAATCAAAACAAGTTGCTCCTTTTGTTAAACATGTTCATTTTTCAGATAATTTTGGTTTAGAGCACACAGAATTACCTATGGGAATGGGAAATGTTCCAACAAAAGAGATTATGGAAAAATTAGGAAAAGAAGGATTTGAAGCAAAAAAAGTAATTGAAGCTGCACACTGGTTTCAACATTTTAAAACACCTCCAGTAACAGAAAGTTTTGGTGCATTTGGTTCTCCAATTTATAGTGATGGGGCTGGACCTTATTGGAATCAAACAACAGGATTTTCCCAAGATTATAATCAAGGACTAGCAGGAGCCTGGCTCCCTCAAATCAACTATGAAACTTTTGGAGCAGGATTTTCACAATTATCCACAGAACTTGGAGGACAAAAACCAGGAACTCAGGGTTCAAGGATGTCAGGGAGACCTATGGAATAGTGACAATATTTAAAAACTAAACATATATTATAATATATAAAAAAGAGTGAAAAAAATGCCTAAGAAATCTTTTAAAAAGAAAAAAAATAATTTAAAAAAGAAGATAAAAAAAGAAGATAAAAAAACTTCTACTTTAAATATAGGAAAAGAACATGATATTGCAATGGATTTCGCTGTAAAAACTTATAAAAAATTTGATAAAATAATTAAATCAATTGCTTTATTTGGCTCAAGCACCAAGGAGACATCAGTAATTGGTTCAGATATTGATATAATAATTATAATTGATGATGTTTCAATTCACTGGAATCAAGAATTAATTGCATGGTATAGAGAAGAACTTGAAAAAATTATAAAAGCAAACCCTTACAAAAGAAGTCTTCATATTAATACAATAAAACTAAGCACATGGTGGAGAGATTTAATAAGAGGAGACCCAACTTTATTGAACATTGTAAGATATGGAGAAGAACTTATTGATTTAGCAGGTTTTTTTACTCCAATAAAACACCTATTGATAAACGGGGAAATTAAATCTACTCCAGAAGCAATATATAGTTGTCTTAATAGAGCCCCAATTCATCTTAATAGAAGTAAAGCATCTGAAATAGGCGCTATAGAAGGTCTATTCTGGGCAATGGTTGATTCTGCCCATGCAGCATTAATAGCCGCAAAAGTTTCACCCCCCTCTCCAGAACATATCCCTGCAAAACTAAAAGTAACTTTTGTAGATTCAAAAGTATTAGATATAAAATATATAAAGTGGTATAGAGAAATAATTGCTTTACACAAGGAAATATCTCATGGAAAAATTACTGACATAAAAGGTGTTGATATAGATTTATGGCAGAAAAGAACAGAAGAATTCTTAGATATAATGGTTAAAATAGTTAATAGTTTAATTAAATAAAAAAATAAGATAAATTATTTTTCTTTTTTATATGCTTCTGAAATCTCTTTTATCCCTTGATTTACATCTGCAAAATAATTAGTTTTTCCTGCATTTAAAGCACATGCTCTTGTATAAGCTGTTTTAAGTAAATTATGTGCTTCTAAAACATATTTTTCATCTTTTCCAAGTTTATCAGGATATAATTTTCCATTTTTATCAATAGCCCCATTTTTTTGAGCTTTTTGAATAACATCTTGATAGACATATCCTTTTAATCCTTCAGGAAGAATTTCAATTGATTCATCTGTAACTTTTTTGATTACATCTTCTAAATCACCTAGAGATAAAAATGCAAATACTTCATCTTTTTGTTTGAAATAACTATCAACTATTTCATAATCTGTTGGAGGTGTAACAGTTTCAGGATTTCTTGGATCTTTATTATCTAATCTTTGCTTATAAAGCTCATCTCTTGCATTGGCTTTAGTAGTATTATAGACTTCATCAACATTCTGAAAAGCTAGTTCACCATATAATGGTCTTTGCTGTTTTACTTCAGCTCCACCAACGATATTTTGCATTACTTTATGCTCAAGAGTGCTTATAGCAAGATCTCTTGCTTTTTCTTCTTTTGTTTGTTCTTTTTTAGCCATTTTTATTATTTTCTTAATCTTCTTAAGAACTTAAACTTTATAAATCTTCCTATTGTTACCCCTTAATAGTTATCTAAACTAAGGTATAGAAAAGTCCTTCTTTTTCATTTCTTTCAATAAATTCTCCTTTTGAATTATAATTTTTTTCAACAAAATTATTAATAATGGGAACATATCTTCCATTCACTCTAATTGTTTCTATTATCCCTTCTCTATTATAAAGTTCTGGATTTTCCGGTATTTTTCTTTGCAGATCAATACGTTTCATTTTAATTTTTTATTAATATTCTCAAGAATCCAAAATTTATAAATCTTCCTATTGTTACCACTTAATAGTTATTTATTATTTTCCTCTAAAACTATTCTTGTTTTACAAGGAACTTTTGATTTTACCTGATTTAAGGTTTTTCTTGCAATTTTAGCATGTTTTGCAGTTCCAACAGCAAGGAA
>Ga0307992_1000259_pt1 | contig 34220 bp, 92 predicted proteins | sample EllFjometagen133_FD_203162 | JGI IMG/M metagenome (GOLD analysis project Ga0307992, IMG submission 203162) | Marine microbial communities from Ellis Fjord, Antarctic Ocean - #133 | ecosystem: Environmental > Aquatic > Marine > Unclassified | place: Southern Ocean | collected 2014-10-08
TACTAGTAGGTTTATAACTTTAAAGGAATATAGAAAAAGGAAATTAGAAAAAATAAATGAAATAGTGAAATGAAAGTAATATGTATAGATAATAAAAATAATATAAATTATTCAAATTCTAACATCAATTTAACTATTGGTAAAGTATATACTATGAAAAAAGATGATGTTGATAATGTATTAATTTTTATAAAAGACGATAAAGGTATATTTACCTGGCACTTTTATAAAAGGTTTATAAGTTTAAAGGAATATAGAAAAAATAAATTAGAAAAAATAAATGAAAATAGTATGTATAGATAAGGAAAACCTTAACGATTCATTCATGTCAAATATAACTGTTGGTAAGTCATATGTTATTTGTGAATATTTTGACGATAATATATTATATAATATAGAAAATGATAAAGGGAATAGTGTATGGTATGCTGGAAATAGGTTTGTAACTTTAAAGGAATATAAAGGATTTGGAAAAAATTGGAAATCCATATATACCTATGGATATAGATATGACATTGAAACATTTAAGGAAATTAAAATTAGAAAAAATTGAAGGAAATAAAAATAGTATGTATAGATAAGGATTATTTGACAAATATAACTGTTGGTAAGTCATATGTTATTTGTGAATATTTTGACGATAAAAATATTTATTGTATAAAAAATGATAAAGGGGATAATAGATTGGTTGCTGGAAATAGGTTTGTAACTTTAAAGGAACATAGAAGAAGGAAATTGGAAAAAATAAGTAATCTTTAGTAAATGAAAGTAGGAGATAACGTAATATGTAAGAAAGATGTGGCATTTAGATTTAACAATATCTCAAACGTAACATCATATACTATCGGTAATACATATATCATAAATGCGATAAGGAAAAATATATCTGGTAATGGAAACACTATTTTTATGAAAGATAATTATAATAATTCATTTGGTTATAATACTGATAACACACAGACTAAATATGTGAAGTTTGATGAAGAGTTTATAACTTTAAAGGAATATAGAAGAAATAAATTAGAAAAGATAAATGAAGGAAATAAAAGTATGTATAAATAAGAGAAATAAAGGTGAAAATTACAATAATTTAACTATTGGTAAGTCATATATTATTGACGGCGAATTTTTTGATTTTGATAACTTTAAGAAAATTTATATGTTTAAATGATGGGGGTTTTTTAGATGGTATTTTGCTAGTAGTTTTATAACTTTAAAGGAATATAGGAGAAGGAAATTAGAAAAAATAAGGAATGTTCAAAGCAGGAGATAAGTTAATATGTATAGATAATAAGAATGAGTATTTAACTATGTATAAGTCATATATTATAATTTATGGATATAAAAATAAAATATCGAATAAAATATCGAATGATATGGTAATTGAACAAATATTAATAAAAAACGATAAAGGGGTTCGTGGATGGTATTTTATCAATAGGTTTATAGGTTTAAAGGAATATAGAAGAAATAAATTAGAAAAAATAAGGAATCTTTAAAATTATGTTCAAAGAAGGAGATAAGTTAGTATGTATAGATAATAAGAATGAGTGTTTAACTATTGGTAAGTCATATATTACAATTTATGTGTATAATGAATATAATGTTCTTAAAAGTTTAAAAGGTAAAACATCAAATAAAATTTCCATTAACTGGATATCGAATAAAAAAAGATAAGTAGGTATGTTGAAAATAGGTGATAAATTAATGTGCAAAGTTTCTAATAATAAATCAATAATAGGATTTAATTATGGTAAGTATTATAGCATTGAACATATTAGTAAGATTGATGGTGAAAGTTTTGTCAATTATAAGATATGTAATGATAAAGGTTTTTCATATAATTTTTATAATTTAAGGGGGTATTATTCTATACATAAGTTTTTTTATACAACAAAAGAAATTCGGAGAATGAAATTAGAAAAGATAAGTAATTAAAATTTGATAAATGAAAGATAATCAAAAAGGTGATATATTAATATGTAAGAGTATTCCTGAAAAATCTGAAGGTGATTTTAATTTATGGAAAAAATATTATATTAATTATTCAGTTTATTCATTAGATTCTGTATATGGATTAGTTAATATTATTGATAATAATGGTGTTGGTCGCAAATTTGTTAATTTTGAAAATGATATTTATTATGAAAATTGATTAGATTATTTTATCACACTTAAAGAATGGAGAAAAATAAAATTAGATAAGATAAACACAAAAATATAAAATGAAACACAATGGAAGACCCTGAATATCCAACAGTTTGTGAACATGACAAATTACATATAGTAGGTATTGAGCCTGAAAAGATAAGTAAAGAAGATAAAAAAGAACTTGAATCATTAGGATTTATTATACAGATAAAAGGAGTAACCATTTCATATGTTATTGGTGAAGGAGGTAGTGGTGAATGTAAATATTGAAACACTTTTCCTCATTTTCATACTTTTTTTTAAAAAACAGTTATTAATTCTAATCCTAATTATGCTTTTGGGATATGAAAACCCACTTCCGTTTACAGCCAGATTATAGTGAAATTTATTCTTTTAGATATCATAATCAAGATAAAAATTTTTTTAATGGTTAAAATATATTATTTTTACATTTAGATATAATTTTAGTAAAATGGTTAAGAATTAAAAAATTAAAACAATATGATTGTAAAAGTTCCATCACTAAAAATATTAAGGAAAAAGAAGTTAAACAGTATGGATATAAAATGGAATACAAAATAGGTAATTGTGTTAAATGTTTTTTTAATTGGAATCAGGTTATAAAAGATAAGTTGAAGGCGACACTACTTGAGAACAATATCTTTATTATAATTAAAATTGGGAAAAATTCTCTTGGGTCGAATACTTTTATTTTAGATAATACTATTAAATATAAAGAATTAGATGATAGTATTTTTAAAAAAAACGAATTTCATTCATCATATTTATATCAAGATAAAGAATGCTTTAAGATGGAACGTAAAATGGAACGTAAAAAAAAATTAGATAAGATAAATGAAAATAGTTTGTATAAATAACAAAGACACATCAAAATATTCATCAGGTAATTTAACTGTTGGTAAAACTTATGAATCATTATCTATAGGTGACATCAATACCCTTCCTGATGTTATTATTCATTGTCTCATTTATGATGATAATGGGGGATTAAATTGGTTTGCTGAAAATAGATTTATAAGTTTAAAGGATTATAGAAAAGAAAAATTAGATAAGATAAATGAAATTAGGTAAACAAAAATATAATGTTAAAATTTTTTATGATGATGGATATTCAAAAACTGGTAAAAAATTAGATACTGACGAAATTATCTGGAAGTGGGATTCGATGGACCCAAATGAGAAATATATTGGTATTAGTGTTGGAAATTTAGAATTGGAAAATTCATATAACATATTATTAAGAAAAGAAAAATTAAATAAGATAAATGAAAAGAGTAAAATGTAAAAAATCTATTTGGTATTTCAAAAAAGGCGATTTATATGAAATACGAGAAGAAAGAAAAAATTCATGTTTAATTGGTTAATCATAATATTTATGATTTAATTTATGAAGATTATTTTTATACTTTAAAGGAATATAGAAAATTAAAATTAGATAAAATAAATGAAAACGAGAGATAAGTTAGTATGTAAGAAAATTCCTAAAAGAGGTAATTTTAGTTTATGGAAAGAATATAGTATAAGTTTTCTCATATGATCATTCTTGCTGCAATATCGATGATAATAAACATCATCCGTGGGTTTTTATTTCTTACGAAGATTATCATTTTGAAAATATATCAGACTGTTTTATAAGTTTAAAGGATTATAGAAAATTAAAATTAGAGAAGATAAATGAAATTAATGGAAAATTCATATAACATATTATTAAGAAAAGAAAAATTAAATGAAAGAAGATGAATGAAAATAGGTGATAAAACATTATGTACAAAAGATGCGATTACTAAATTTAATAATCGTATTTATTATAAAAAGGGTAAATGGTATAAATTAGAACAGGGTAGAGATAATAATGAATTTTTAATAGAAAGTGAGTTGGATTTCGATAATTGGTATTGGAATATAAGGAAAGGTGAAAATAATTATATAGGAAAATATTTTCTAACTGAAAATGAAATTAGAAAAATGAAACTAAATGTAATTAAATGTAATATATGAAAATTGTTTGTATAAATATGTATAATAATCATTTGCTTAAAGTTCAGTTAACTATTGGAAAAATTTATACTGTTATAGATATCTATAGTGAGTTATTTAATGTAGTTGATGATGATGGGGAATTAAATTGGTTTGATAAAAAAAGATTTATAACGTATAGAAAATTAAAATTAGATAAAATAAATGATATACACTAACGGGGCATATGAAATAGAAGGCACTATGGAAAAAGGAATCCTTAAAGGTATTATAGTTTCAACAAGGTATTCTAGTGTTTATGAAATAAGTTCTGCGGCGACATTTCCTGAATATCATAATTATTTTGACAAGGAGCCACAATTTATGACAAAACCTAAATACCTTCAAAAAATACGAAGGGAAAAATTAGATAAGATAAATGGATAAAAAATTAACTTGTAAAGATTTTAAGATTGGACAGAAGGTAACTTGTGTTATGGTTGATGATGCTGTTGATGGTATTCTTACGTTGAATAAAGTATATAAGATAAAGGATTTGGATTTTCATTTTTGGAATAGTGTATGTGTTAAAACTGATAAACGTGGATATTATCCGATGTTTATGAAAATTAAGTATTTTATGAATAATAAATATTTAAGAAAATTAAAATTAGATAAAATAGATGGAAAAATATGACAAATATAGAAAATATCCAGATGGATATTGGGTACTTCGAGGTAACTCTCCCAATAAACTCATACCAGAATTTATAAAGAAAAATAGAAAATTAAAATTAGAACAATTGGAGAAATTGGGAAAGAAGAAGTTATGAAAGTAGGTGATAAATTAATATGTAAAAAAAATCATGGGTATAATGGTTTTTCGGAGGTATCTTATTTTGAGGTTAATGCTGAATACACAATAGATACTATAAAAAAATGGATTGATCATTATACAATTATTATTGATAATATTGGGTTTACATATAACTTTAATCTTAATTATAAACAAATAAATGGTTGTTATATGTTATATGATTATTTTTATACAAAAAAGGAATTAAGGAAATTGAAATTGGAGGTATTAAATGGAAGTATTTAATAAATATCCTAATAATATTAAAACTAGATATTATAAATTTTTATTATTAGAAGGGGATTATATAAAAGATGAATTACATTATCATGCATTAATAATAATTGTTAGTGATTCTAAGTATTGGAAGGAATGGACACTTCCTATTAATAGTATAGAATCTTTTATTGAGATGAAAAGATTTGCTAAAATTCAAATAAGAAAACTAAAATTAGATAAGATAAATGAAAAGAGTAATATGTAAAAAATCTATTTGGTATTTCAAAGAAGGTAAGTTATATGAAATAAGAGAAGAAAGGAAAAATACTTGTTTAATTGGTTCAATTTACGAACTTCAGTCTATAGAAAGTGATGGTTTAAAGAATAGTTGGTCCAGGACATTTTGGTATTCTGATAATCATTATAATCGTTTTTTTAATAATTTTTATGATTTAATTTATGAAGATTATTTTTATACTTTAAAGGATTATAGAAAATTAAAATTAGATAAAATAAATGAAAACGAGAGAAATGAAATTAGGTAGACAAAAATATAATGTTAAAATTTTTTATGATGATCATGGAACATTTGATAAAATAAATGGTTCAAAGATTTAAGAAAATCATTTTTTAAACATATACGCATACGTTTAAATTTTATTTTAGACATTTTTAAAAAAACATATATAGGTATTATGATACAAATAATAGTAATTTTTATATTAAATAAATTATAAATATATTTTTCAAATTATTTTTTTAATATATAAAAATAAAAATTATCATGAAACATATTGAAAAATTTGAAAAATTCAATCCAATAAACGAACTTACAGGTGCATATATGAAAAGAGCAGCAAAAAGCGCTGACGAAATTGGAAAAACATCAACAAAACTTACACATACTATAAAAAACAGACAATCAAATAAATTTAGAAAATATACAAATCCAGCACTACAAGAATATGCTAAAAAATTAGGATTTGATATTCAAAAATTAGAACAGGAATATAATGTTTATGGTGTTGATAGAAATAAAAGAGATGCATCATTCATCATTTTAAATAATGGAGAAATTGAAAATTTAAAATATGAACTTTGGGATAATGGAGGACTTAGAAAAATACAAAAATTAGCACAAGCAATAGCAAAAGATAGTGGAAAATCAAAAAAATTATAATATGTAAATGAAACATTTAAAAACATTTGAAAGATTCACCAGTAATTACACATATGAATGTTCTGGTTCCCCTCAACCAACATTTCTAGAAAATCCAAGCATATTTATAACACATATTTTTGAAACATATTTAGAAGATATGTATGGATTTTATGATTATGAATTACGAAGGAATAAGACTAATGATGATTATACTCTTAAAGTAATATTTGTTGATTTTGATGATAGTTCAGCAAATGAATTAAATAAATTATCTGAATATTTATCGTATAAATGGAATTTAGATATGAGACGTATGCGTTTGAAAGAAGATGAAATAGAAAGATTTTATATGGTGGCACAATTTGAAATTGATATTGATGATTTTGTAGAAGATATAAAATTAAATAATACAACAGATAAGTATAATTTATAAGTAAAGCAATTAAAAATAAATATGCCAAAAAATCTCATGAAACATTTAAAATTATTTGAAGAAACAGAAAAATCCCCACAAATTAACGATTGGGTATATGCTTATGATAATTTATTTGACTCTGTTAATATGCAAAAATATATACAAACTCATATTGGTCAGATTGTGAATACTAATCGTTACATGACAAAATATTTAAATATACCTAAATATATGATAAATGATTTTATACATGCTGGAAATTATGATGATATTAATAATAATGCTACGATTCAATTGTTTCAAAATGAAATAACATATTGGGGTAAAGATAAAAATGAATTAGAAGCAAAAATAGCATCCGTTAAATACAATTTATAAAAAAGTTTAAATATTAAAAATCAATTAATTAACTATCTAATAGAAATTAAATTACAAACAATTAAATTTATGGAATATAACACATCTCGTGAAAAATTACTCATTCCTGAGTATGGAAGAAACGTTCAAAAAATGATTAAATGTGCAATTGAGGAAAAAAATAAAGATAAACGCACAAAGACTGCACATCTTATTATTAAAATTATGGCAAAATTAGCACCTAATGTATATAATACAGTAGATTACAAACAAAAATTATGGGATCATCTATTTTTAATTTCAGAATTCAAATTAGATGTTGATTCTCCTTATCCAATGCCAACACCTGAAAATAAATCACTTAAAGAAAAATCTAAAAGATTTAAATATCCTAAAAATAATATACGATTTAAACATTACGGAAGTAATATTGCAAGAATGCTTGAGAAATCTGCCGAACTCAAAGACGGTGCTGAAAAAGCCACATTAATCAATTATTTAGCTAATCATCTAAAAAGATCTTATTTATTACTTTGGAATAAAAATTCGGTTAATGATGAATTAATAAAAGAGCACATTTTTCTTTTATCAAAAAACAAAATTAAATCTAACCAATACAAATTAAATTCATATAGTGAAATTCTTACAAAAACAAAAAAAAAGAAAAAACACCAACACAAAAAATCAACGTACTAATTACAAACCCTATAAGAAGAACAAAAAATAATGATATCGAAATTGAGGATTAATATATAAAGCATAACTTATGAAGCATTTAAAACTTTTTGAAGAAATAAATAAATATGACCCAATTACACCAAAGGTTAATGATTGGGTATTTGCTTATGATATAGATATTTCAAATGATGTTGCTGATTACAAATTAATGAGCGAATTTATGCGTACGCATCTTGGTCAAGTATTCGCAAATTATCCTGATGATGCTGAATTTACTGTACATGTAAAGTATTTTGATATACCTGTTGATGTATTAGATAAATTTTTTAAAGAAAGTTCAACAGAAAATGAAGTTAATATTAAAGAACAAACTGCAATATTTGGTTTATTGTTTCAAGAAATAACATATTGGTCAAATAATAAAGAAGAATTGGAAAAAAAAATGAATATAATATTAGCAACTGATAAATATAATTTATAATGAAATATTTGAAAACATAAAATTTATTCAGCAATTGTTACGAAAATTGAAGATGATGTTATCTTGTGGGGAAGAGTTGCTATAGATAAAGATTTGGTTATTGGAAATAGATCAAATATTCCAATTCATGTACTAAATCACTTAATTCATTTACTATATCACCTAATTCATTTTTCAAATTTGATTCACCAGAATTTGATAATGCATCACTTTCAATGAATCCACTTAATAATTGTGAAGATTCCTCTATTATATACTCAATATCCCTTTTCATCAAGTCAATATCATCTTTAGTTTTACTAATAGCATCAAATAATAATCCTAGATTCCTCGTATTTTTAATTGAGTCTGAGTCTGAGTCTGATATTGATGCTTCGTTAAATTTTTTTATTTTCATGTTAAATTATTTTTTTGTAGTTATATATTAATTTTAAATTTAAATTTTTTTAATGGATAAAATGTTATATTTTTGTATTTAAGTAATAGTACTCTTTAGGAAGTTGCAATGAATGTGACTGAGAGGACGAAGTTATAGTTAAATACGAAAAATTTAAACTTTTTCTTACAAATAACATAAATCATTATATGATTTAATTACAACTTAATTTATTTAAAAATTCAAATATATGGACTTACAAATATTACATTCTATTATGAATAAAAATAAATATCATTATTTTGAAGGTAACACCAATGATAAAAATGATTTATATTTATCATTTTCAACATTACACAATAATAGGGGCAATAGTGTCGATATTAGAATTGGTGATATAGATAATGATATCATTTGTTTAATAAACAATATCAAAACTGAATATAAACATATAAATAATGATGAGGTTTTTATAATATTAAAAGATGTAAATCTTTCCAATTGTGCCCATTGTGGTAGATTATTCGACAGAAATGAAACTGAAGCTGGAAACAAGGCATTTTGTTGTGCCGCTTGTGAAAATGGATATTAAAAATGTTTGTTAGTTAAAGATTAAGAGCAGAATTAAGAGCAGAATTAAAAGAAGAATTAAGACATAAACACAAAAAGTCGTTTGTATTTATGCATATTTATAAAAAGTCGTTTGATTTAGTGTAAATATTTGGTTAATTAAAATATATTTAAAGTTTTTTAACATTAACAACAATTTTTATATATTTGTCACATTAATTAAAATATATTTAAAGTTTTTTAACATTTATAAATCAAAAATACCAGACAAAAATTAGAAAAGTTAAATGATGTTTAAAATAGTTTGTATCGATAATAATAGTGCTAATTTAACTATTGGTGAAACATATAGTACTTATCATATAGGTAGTAATTGGGTTCAAATTCTTGATGATGATGGGATATTATGGAATTTTCTTAAGAATAGATTTATAAGTTTAAAAGAGTATAGAAAATTGAAATTGGATAAAATTAAAAATGGAAAACAAAATATTATTAATAAATAGTTGTGAAACAACATTAGAAGAATTTTGTAGAATTCATTTTAGTGGATGTGAATTTGAAGATGGTTATATATTGAAATACGAAAACAAAGTATATGAATTATATAGATGTGATGAAGTTGGTATAAAAATAAAAGATATTGAAATATACAGACTCAAATTGGTATGAAATTAAAAGTAGGTGACAAAGTTATATGTAAGAAAAATTTTCAAACTGATTTTGAGAAGGGTAAGAGTTACTTTATTAGTTATGTATATAACAGTACTTGGTATATTCAATTAATGTGTTATCATTTTCCATTTGCATGTAATATAACTAAAAAAACTTATGATAAATATTTTTACAATAATAAAGAGATTCGTAAAATGAAATTGAATGTGATAAATGGAATATAAAGTAGGTGACAAAGTTATATGTAAGGAAAATTTTCAAACTTTTGATAGTAAGATATTTCGTTTTTTGAGGAACAAAAGTTATTTTATAACAGATATTTATATAACTTATGGAGATTGTGAATATGTTCAATTATATGTTATGGATTTTAATGATGTATGTAATATAACTAAAAAAACTTATGATAAATATTTTTATAATAATAAAGAGATTCGTAAAATGAAATTGAAGATGATAAATGGGATAAAGAAGGTGATAAGTTAGTATGTTATAAAGAGTTCAAAACTAATCGGGACACTTCTCTTGGTACATGGGAGAGTCAAATGTGCTTGCTCCAAACTTGGTATGGCCTTAGTGATTACGAGGTTGAAGACAGGAGTATAGGTAATATTCATACTATCACAAAGGTATTTAGTAAAATTGATTATGTCCACATAAAAGATGTATGGTTTTGTGTAGGTAGAGAAAAATTAGAAAATGATGAAGGGTTACACATAAAATATTTTAACCTTAATGATTATTTTTATACTGAAATGGAGTTGCGTAAATTAAAATTGAATGTGATAAATGAAATTAACGAAAAAATTGATGTCTGACTTTAAAATAGGAAATAGAGTTTTATGCAAAAATACTTTTGTGACTAATTATCGTAAGGATAACAATGTTATTGGACAAATGATACATTTCTTTAAGGGTAGGTATTATATTATTATTGACTATAAATTTTTAGATAATGAGTGGCAATTTATTTTTAAAAGTGAATTAAGTGAACATTGTCGGTTACCTGAAAAAAGTCTTTATAATTGGTTTTATTGTGAGAAGGAATTAAGAAAATTAAAATTAAATAAAATTAATAAATTATGTTAACAATTATTATTTTAAGTATATTGTGTTTAGTATTTGCTTTTTTTAGCATAAATTATTATTTACATTTAGGTACATTGTTTAGTAATATGGATATTGATGAATTGGTTGATTCTTTTCGTGATCAATTTGATGTTGTTGAAAGGATTGATGGTTCAGAGATTGATGATTGGATATGAAAATAGGTGACAAAATATATTGTATCCCTCAAATAAAATTGAAAAAGAAACGTATTTTTAGCATCAAAGAGTTTCCGTGTAGGAACTTAAAAGATGTAAATATGCAAGTTAAAGCAGATTTTAATCAGGACGCTTTTAAAAAAAATAATTGTTATATTTATATTGACAGAATAGATGATATCTTTTATATTGGGGGTATAAGAACACCTCAATCTACATATGTTTTAGATCTTTTTGAAAATGGTGAAAGGAGATTATTTTATGATTTAGATAATTCTTTTGTAAAGACTTTTTGTAGTTTAAAGGAATATCGTAAAATAAAATTGGAAAAAATTAAATGAAAATAGGAGACAAATATGTAAGTCTTAATAATATTAGGATTGATAATGGTCCACATATTTTTTTGGCTTAAAGGTGGGATTTATACTATCACTTATATAGATGCTGATGGATTTACCCTCAGTTGCGAAATGGAAGATGCTTGGTTTGAATGGGATGATTATAAATATTGTGATAAATTTCGCAGTTTAAAAGAAATACGAAAAGAAAAATTAGAAAAAATTATAAAAATTAAAAATATATGAAAACAAAATGGGGAATATGGGGTATCATCCTTACAATTTTAGTATTAGTTAGTTTATTATTTGGCAATATAATATTTGGTGATATATATGGGCAAGCAATAGAAAATGCTATTATAGGTGTTTGTTGTTTATTACTTTTACTTTTCAAAGGTGAATGGTTTGGTATACCTCATTTAAGACAGATTAGTATTATTGTGATAGGAGTGAGTAATTTAGTTTTATCATTTTTACAATTTTTATTAATATTTTAATGAATTTTTCATTAATAAAGAAAGCTCTTAAAAATTTAAAAGGTTACTATTTAGAAGGTATAGATCACAAACTTATATCTGAAGATGAAATTATCATAATAGCCGAGAAGAAATGGGATTATATTCTATTTAATAAAATAAAAAAAATAGAATATGTTTGTAAAATTGAATCTGATCAATATTATATAACATTTAAATATTTTAAGGATGGTAAACCTGCTGATAATTATGCCATATTTTATTTAGATTGGTACACTTTTAAAATAGAAAAAGAACTTGGGAATAAAAAAAATATCAAAAGAGTAATTAGAAAATTAAAATTAGATAAGATAAATGAAAAAAATTGATAATTTTTATTATAACAATTATAATAACTTCTTCTTTATTGATAAGGATTTTCCTAAAAGATATAGAAAATATTTTCAGGAGGGTGGTAGAGTTGAGGTTAAAGTTTATATGAACATTTTAGGTTCTTTAGATGATGAATTAAAAATTATTATTCCATCCATTCATAACTCTAATTTTAGTGATAATTTTGAAGGTGCAATGGAAGGAACAGATGCAGGTTGGGTAACAGCGTCGGGTATGGGTGTAAAAATTAAAATACATAAAATTGTTAAAAGAACTCGAAAAATTCTTAAAAATTCATTTATACTAATGTTTAAGAATATTGAGAATAAAACAATAAACACAAAAAATATAAAAACTAATTTTGGTGCACCTTGGGTACTTACAATTAAACAACAAAGAGAAACTAAAAAAATTAAGTAGATGAAATTAAAAGTAGGGGATAAAATATATTGTAAGAAAAATTATTCAGAATATGTTGAAAGAGATAACTATTATAGTAAATTGGTAGAAAAATGTGAAGAGTTTTATGATGATTATGATTTATGGGTAGATGATTTATTACATATTTATCAAAAAAAGACTATATTTGATTACATAAAATCATTTGTTAAAATATTATTTATTGCTCCAGTTATAATACTTTTTACTATGTTATTTGTTTGTTTATTTTTTGTAACATATAAAAAAGTGATAGTATTTAAAAAAAATAAATGGTACTATACCTATTTTACACAAAATATTCCAGAAAATTCTTCTTTTTTATCTTATATAGCAATAGGTAATACTTTAAGTGGTGATAAAATCAAACGTTTTTATTTTAAAAAAAGAAAAAATCCTCTTAATAATTATAGATTTAGACATCCGTTGTTTAATAAATATTTTTTCAATAATATAAAAGAGTTACGGAAAGAAAAATTAGAAAAGTTAAATTTTAATTAAAATTAATGGAATTGAGAGATAAAATATATTTGTGTAAGCAAGATTTTATAAATATTCTAGGTGAAAAATTATTTACTAAGAGTAAATTTTATGTAGGCGAAAATTCGAATTTAAATGAAGGAAAATTTCACGGTTATTGTAACTGGGTTTGGATTCAATCAAATACTCATACTATACCGATTAACGGATTAACAACTGAAGTTGCAATATTTTTCGAATATAAAAATTTTGCCAAGCGTAAATCATTAAATAATAATCAAAGGAGTTATATTTGGAATTTTTTTTATACAGATAAAGAATTGAGAAAACTGAAATTAGAGAAAATACAAAAAAATAAAAAAGTATAATTTTTTTATTGACGAATTTATATTATTTTTGTAATTCACACATTAAAAAAAATATGAAAAACTTAATTATTATAATAGGATTAACAATTTTATTTATTATAGGGCTTAGTCCATTTTTAAAAATAAAATCATTTACCATAGATCCATTATTTAGTGGATTTTGTTTTGGTGCCTTTTTGTTTTCTATTTTTATTATTTTTTTAAGAAATTTAAATAAAAAAATATGAAAAACTTAATTATATTAATTTTAAAAAAACTTAAATAAGGAAAAATATGAAAAATACATTAAACACATTAATAATATTATTATCATTTCTAGGTATATTATATCTTCTATTTTCAGTTGGTAATGGTTCATTTGATTTTGCTATTTGGAAAGAAAATTCTCAAAAGTTGGGTATTATTCTTTGAATTTTTTCTTTACAGATAAAACAAATTCGAATAATGAAATTAGATAATATAAATGAAAAAACTATTAGCAAAAAAAACTCTTTATAGTGATGCAGAATTAATATTTAAAAAAGATAATTATTATTATATTTTAAATATATTTACAAATAAAAATGGTGAAAAGAATTATGGAATTGCATATAAATATAAAAATGTTGAAACGCCTTCAATTATGTTTATCAATATAGAAAATTGTAAAAAATATTTTTATACTGATAAAGAGATTCGTAAATTAAAATTAGATATAATTAATGAAATATAAATTTGGTGATAAATTAGTAGCCAAGACAATAATTTGGCATTTTGATTATAATAGTAATGTTAAAAGATCAAGTATATTTTGTGGTGAAGGTGAAACTGTTGAAGTTACTGGGGTTAAAAGTATTCTTAGTACCCAACGTAACCTGGCAGGTATTGTTCCTGTTCTTTGTAGTGGTATTAGAATCAAACATGATGGTGATGATATGTATATAAGTTTGGTTGATGCTGACTTTGGATTTTATACACCTAAAGAATTAAGAAAAAAGAAATTAGATACAATCGATGAAATATAAACCTGGTGATAAATTTGTTTGTAAATTTAATTCTACTCTAACAGATATTACACCTGGTTTAGAAAAGGGAAAAGTATATAAAATTCAGGCTTATTATATCTATTTAGGATTCTATATAATAGAAAATAGTATATTTTATTCACATGAAGAAATTGTGATACAAGGAATTTCACCGTCAAATTCACTAACAGATTTCTTTTATACACCTAAAGAATTAAGAAAAAAGAAATTAGATACAATTGAAAATAACAGACAATAATGGCAACATTTCACCTGACACATTTGAAATAATAAATTTTGATTTTGAAAATTTTAATTATTCAACTGGTAAATTTTGGAATGATGGAGAATTACACTTAAGAACGTCAATTAAAAATTATAATTTCTTGTTGAATAAATGTATTTTTCAATTATGATTATTTTATAATTGATGAAAATATTAAACTGTTAAGAAAGATGAAATTAGATGAAATTTTAAGACATAGATTATGATAATAATTATGATAATATTATATTTTTATATAATAACAACATTACTAAGTTTATTAGTATTATTTTTTAATATTTATTTAAAAATATTGACTTGGAATTGGCAAGAAAAAATAGGAATTATTTTTGTATCAATACTTCCTATTTTGAATTTTACAACTATTTTTTATGGGGGTTCAAATATTCTTAATTATAGAAAAAATAGGGAAAATATAATGAAAGAAGATGCTTTAAAAAATCGAAATGATGCATTTAAATTATTAGACAAAATTGATATTAAACACATTGAAAGTTATCTTCGTAAAAAGAAACTTAAAAAATTAAAATAAAATTAATTGAGAAAAATTTTAATTTTTTTGTTAATGAAAAAATAGTATTTTTGTATTAATTGTTAGTTTTTGATGTGATTGACAGGACGAAGTTAAAAATTAAGAATGAAAAGAGATAAAAAAGTTGTTAAATTTCAAGCCCTATCTGTGGTAAAAAATCAGATTTTAAAGTATTGTATGGTGATGGATATATATGTGGAAAATGCAAATCATTTCTTAGAACACATGGTAATGGTTTAAATGTTTGGAATATTAACAACTATTCACCTTTAAAAGAACTTCGTAAATCAAAATTGAAAAAAATAAATAAGAATTTAAACATAAAAATAAATTAACATGAAGATAAAATTAACAGAATTTGCATTAAGGCATTTTGATAAAGATTTTGGTGGTACTAAAATTTTAAGTATGACACCACAAGAATTTGAAAAAAAAATAGATACATTATGTGAAGATATATCTTCACATAATCGAATAAAATTCGCAGAATTTGAAGATGGTCATAGTGAAATGGAAGTTAAAATTATAAATGGATATGCACCATTTTGTAAATTGTTAGCAATTAAGAATTTTACTGATGTAAGAGTTGGCTCAATGCCAATTACATTAGAGAATTATCAATATCTTCGTTCAGGATATTCTGCTCGTAGAGAATCAGAACTTCCAGTTTTTTCAAGATGGTTAGAACTTCCATTTGGAAAACCTAAAGCTGAATGGTTAGTGTTGATTCTTTATGATAAAGAACAAATTGATAAAGAAGGTAGAATTACTGAAGGAGAACATGGAAATCCTGACAAAAAATATATACCACTTGATGTAGATTGGGGAATAGTCGCAATACTTGGGCAAAGTCACTCTAACGAAGAACCTATGAAACCTGAGACTATGCTAAGGAACGCACTTGGAGTTAAAGAGGGTGGTTCTGGTGTCGCCATTGATAGAGAAGCATACTTAAAATCTGTTGATTTCTGGTCGAATAATTCCACAGTAAAATGAAAAAATGGTCAAAAATAATACATCGTCCATCAAACTGGTGTTACCTGAAGTTAACTGGAATTATACTTTATGTATTATATTTCATATTATTAATATATTTAAACGCAAAATGATTTATTTAGAAATAATTTTTGGAATTACAATAATTATAACGACACCATTCTTATTAACTTGGTTTGGTGAATATTTATATAGGAAGATAAAAAAAACCTAAAAAAATTTCATATTAAAGGTAAAGATGGATTTAATAAGGTATATACAGTAGAAAATTTATTTGAATTTGAAAAAGACTACAAAAATTATTTAAGAAAGAAAAAACTTAATAAATTAAAAAAACTTAAAAAATTTTATTCAAAAAAAGAAAAATTTCTTGAAAATATTGAAAAAATTAATGAAAAGTAGAAAAACATATTCAATAATGATTAATCACAAAGATAAAACATATTATGTTCGTGCTATTGATTATTATGTTGTGAATAATTATAATGTGTGTAATTATTCACAAAATAAGCCCCTTGTCAATAGCCAGGTGTGTTCCAATAATGTGAGATATTCATATATCCTTCGTCTGACTGAAAACCCTAATTCTGCTAAAAAATGGAAAACTCAAAAAGGTTTAATTAAATCAATATATGATATCACATTCCTAGCATCATCAGCCCTGAGGGATTTTCATTTTCAAATAGGTAGAACAATTCTTAATATTAATAAAAATGGTATATGGTTTAAAATCATAAATATATTATATAAAAAAGAAAAAGAAAACCAAAAACAAATATTTAGTAATTTAAAATTAGACAAAAATATTATCGTGCAAGCACAAGATCTAATTAATACAACAAAAGGTTTAGAAAAAATTAAAAAATTAAGAGGTGAAAAAAATCATAATCAAGCTCAAATTATCGATTCATCTCACAATTTTAGGAAAGTAAAACTTGAACAAATTGAGAAAATATTGAAAAATGATTAATTTAAAAAATTTAAAAGTATCTAATTTAAAATATGGTGATGAATTATACTGTTATAAAAATGATCCTTCGAGCACGCTGCACCCCACATCGTTTAAAAAAGGTAATTTTTATACTATTCGTAAAATAGAAATAGAATATTCAAAATATTTTCCTGATGGTTATTGTAAAATAGATATACTCATTTATATCGATCAATATGAAGAAAGATATAAAGAATTCACATTAGAAGAACTTAAACAATTTTTTTATACAAAAAAAGAACTTAGAAAAAGAAAATTAGATGAACTTATTTAAACATTTAAAACAAGAACATAAATATTTTATGATTGATTCTGATATCGATAATATTATCAATGAATATCAAAATGTTAAAAAATTAAAAGAAGGGGAATCAATTCAAATTCATGAAAATTATATACATGATTTAGGTGAATATATGTTGTATATTGGTGATAGAAATGTTTTAATTCCACAACAAAAAAATATGAAACTTATTTTTAAAAAAAATAAGTTATATCCTATTCCAAACCGAAATAGAGTTCAAAATACTTTAATATGCTATGATGAATTTAAATCTGAATTTAATATAATGGATGTTTGTTGGGATATATTTTACTTTGTAAGTAAGGATGATGTTATAAGGATAAAAAGAAAATTTAAATTAGATAAGATAAATGAAATTGGATGATATTAAAAAATCTAATGTTAAAAATTTAGATCCTTACTACAATAAAAATGAAATAGAATTTTGTGAATATTGTGGGGGTAATAAATTTTACGAAAAAACCGTTGATAGAATAGATTATACTGTTACAGAATTTGAAGTTATATGTAAAGATTGTGGTGCAAAAGTGAATTATTGGCAATTTGGATTTTATTATAATATGCCGTCACCAAATTATCTAAAATTAAAACAAAAGAGAGATCGTAAACTAAAATTAGAAAAGATAATTATCAAAAGAAACAAATAATATTAAATGAGGAAGGTTAAAGAATATTTAGATAAATATTATTTTTCAGATGGGAAAACAAAAACCATCGAAAAATCGAATGGACATTTAGGTGTTATTGGGTGTTGGCAATATCCTGAACATATACCTAATTATGATAATTATGAACTTGGTAAGACCATAATTAAAGATCAAATAAGTCTTTCAATAAATAATGAAACTTTGCTTATTCGGATGATCATAATAAATAATGTAAGTGAATCACTTTATAGTTATTTACAAACATACGAACATATAAAAAGAGGTGAACCTGATAGACACGGCTACTATGCTCGAAGCACTGATGAAGAAATAATAAAATATCTTCATTCTTTTTATCTAAGAATAAATAAAAAGGTATTAAGAAGAGAAAAATTAAATAAAATAAATGAAAAAGAAATTTAAGGTTGGTGATAGAATTGTTTGTACCTATGTGAGTAATAATATAAATTATCATTTGGTGGTAAATACAAAATTTTAGAAACCCCAAGTACAAAAAATTGGGGTAGAGATTGGGGTGTTTCCATTAAGAATGATATTGGTAAGGTTGATTTTTGTTGGCATGGTTATTTTGAATTAGATATCAAACAAATTAGAAAGATGAAATTAGATAACATAAAACTGAATTGTGAATAGAAAAAAATTCAAAAAAGGTGATATAGTTGTTTGTATTGATAATGACCATGGGAATACTCTTTTCCCATTTACATTTGAAAAGAGGTATGAAGTTGTTATTATCGATAATTATAACACTTTAGGGCTTATTAATGATAGATCAAAATGGTATGCACCTAATTGGAATAGATTTGCTTTAAATAAAGAACATCGAAAATTGAAGTTACAAGAAATAAAAAGAAAATTAAATGAACAATAGATATAAAGGCAAAATAGTAATGCTAATTGAGATGTTTGGTGAAACTCAAATGAAATCTGGGTTATTTGGAACAATTCAATATGAAGATGATCGACATCAAATTCATGTTAATTGGGATAATGGATCTTTTTTGGCTTTAATTCCAGAAAAAGATAAATATAAGATTCTAACAGAAAAAGAAATAAGAAAATTAAAATTAAACAATCTAAACAAATTATGAAATTTATTCCATTTTATTTTGAAGGTAATGAATGGTGGGGGCATTTTAATACCCCAAAAGAAGTTATAGATCTTCTTAATTCATATGATTATGAATTCTTAAGAAAAGCAAGAATTCATAATAGAACCAATCACAATCAAGGTGATAAAGGTAATCAAATACTTAATGATAAACCATGTTTTGGTTTTTATTCAGAACCATGTTTTGGTTTTTATTCAGAATATAACGGTAATCAAACTTTTGGTGAGTGGATAGATAAAAATAAACAAGGTATGTATTTTGATATTAAAAAAGAAAGACAATTAAAGTTAGAAAAATTTAAGAAATGAAAATAGGTATAACAGGAAATATTGGAAGTGGGAAAACCACAATAATTAATATCTTTAAATCGATTGGCGTTCCTGTTTTTTTTGCTGATGATGAAGCAAAAAAACTTTATAAAAATGTAACAGTTAAAAATGAAGTTAGAAAATTATTTGGTAATCAGGTATTTACAAATAATAAAATTGATTTTAAGAAACTTGCAAATGTGATATTTAGTGACAAACATAAATTAAAACAGATCAATGATTTAATTCATCCATTGGTGATGAAAAAATATGATGAATGGCATCAAAAACAAAATAGTAAATATACAATATGCGAATCTGCTATTATATTTGAAGCAGGTATAAAATCATATTTTAATCAGGTTATAAATGTTTATGCGCCAATTGAAATACGAATTGAAAGAGTGATGATTCGTGATGGTGTTTCAAGGGAAAAAGTTTTAAAACGAATTGATAAACAATTACCAGATAGTTTAAAAAACGAATTATCATTTTATCATATTATAAATGATGGTAAAAAAGAATTGATAGAACAAGTATTAGAAATCAATAAAAATTTAATATAAAAGGTAAATTAAATGAGATTTGTTAAATTATTTGAGAATTTTGATATTATAATATGTCATACTTGTGGTTGCAATTGTGAAAGAGAAAATTATTTTGATGAACACACACATTGTGATAAACATTACAATCGATTAATTAGAAAAGTAAAATTAGATAAAATAACTAAGGTAGTAAAATAATAATTATGAATTTAAAAGCTGGAGACAAATTGCTCTGTAAGAAAACTTTACAGAATAAATTTTGGATGACCAAAAAAGATAAAATACTTAATGATATTGTGGAAGAAGGAAAATGTTATACTATATTAAAAGTTTCTCACCCACTTTATGTTAATATTGAATTAGATGATGAATATTTTTCATACTTTTCGTTTTCAACTTCATCATTTTCAAGTGTGGCACCTTTATTATTATGGGATTACTTTTATACAATAAAAGAAACCAGAAAGATTAAATTAGATAATTTATAAATAAATTTTTTTATCTAAAAAAGAATAATGAATAAAAATAATAAGAAACTTTGGAGAAAAGAAAAACTAAAAAAAATAACTTTAATAGGTAGTGAAGTAACATTACCATTTGATGAAGAAGGTGTGATTATTGATTATGTTAATTGGAGACTTGATTGGTTTCCATTCAAAATAAAAATCATAAACGGCAATTTTAATTGTAAAGGAGAAATAATTGAATTTAAAAAAGAACAAATTATATTTAAAAATAAAAAACTTAATGAATTATTTAAATGAAAGAAACAAAAATATTAAAAAATAAAGTAAAGAAATATCTTTTAAATGTATTTTTAATTCGAAGAATGGAAAAAACATGAAAATTAGAAAAAATTAAAAACAAGTATTAATATGAAATTTAATAAGAAATTATATAATCTAAGAGAAAGTGTTCAAGGAAATTTGTATGATATTTTTCTAAAAAGTGATTATACTAAATGGGAAACTACAGGATATAATTTTAAATATAGTTATAAGAACATGACTTTTGCTATTATAAATGTACATAATAATGATAATTGTGAATTAGAGATGATTATCCTTAAAACTGGTAATGATAAATATGCTAAAGCATATAAATTAATGCATAATTTAAATTATACTTGGTTTAGTTCATCGAAAAGAAAAAAAGTATATAAAAAATATCTCATGGTAGTTAATTATTACAAAGAAAAAGAAGAATATGATGAATTAAAACTCGCTTTTGATATGTTACCTGTTAAAATTCAAAGAAAATCAAAATTATATAATATTTCAAATGTGAATTTAGATGAAAATTAATGTAAGAGATAAATTGTTGTGTAGGCAAACTTATTATAAGAATGGTAATCATATATGGCAAATTGGCAAATATTATGAAGTTATTTCTCATAGTATTTACCAATTTGCTGGTAGAGATTTATATACTATAAAAAGTGAACAAGATCATATTGTGCAAAAATTTGGCATAAATTCAAATTCATTTAAGAATTGGTCAAGACAAGAACTCGGTATTTATTTTTTAATTGATAAGAAAAAGATAAGAAGAAAGAAATTGGAAAAAATAAATAAAAAGTTACATGAAACGGGGTAAATTGATAAAAATTACATTTGAATATGAAAATGAACTTTCTATTCTTGAAGGTAAAGAAATGTGTGAGGCGTGGAAGAAAGATGTTGATGGATCGCTTCAATTAGAACAACTTAGAAATAGTAATTCCACTTTCCCAGGTTTAGAAAAAGCAAAATGGAAAAGGTTTTCTAAGAAAAAAGTAAGGAAAATGAAATTAGATAATATAAAAAATGATAAAGATGACTAAAATTAAAGATGATTTACTTAAACTTTTTTTTACTATTAATATTAATGAATGGAAAAAAATGACAAATTCTACTACTGATTATTGTAGTGAAACATATAATGGATATTATCTTAATATTGATGAAAAGAAAGGATCATTATATATCAACGAAATTTCAACAAATACATATACTCTAGTTTTTAAATATAGATATTTATTTTGGAGTTTTTTTCATAAGAATATTACACATAAAAAGGTGATTAAAATAATAGAAAATTATAAAATAAAAGATGATCAAAAAAATGAAAAAGAAAAAAATGACACAATTTATAAAATGTATGAATCTATAACTTCTGATAAAAAAATGAAAGTTAAATTAAGAAAAGAAAAATTAGAAACTTTAAATCAAAAATAATTATGAAAAAAATAACAATTGAAGGAAAAACATTTGAATATAAGGTATTAGAAATATTCGATGGTCCACGTTATCACACAAAATTTTATTTTCCTGGAGAAACAGAAAAAGTGATTAGATATAAATATTTATTCTGGGGTAAATATACTACAATTGAACCTAAAGAAGCATTTACTGTATGTGATTTTAATATAGAAAATCCCATCTACTCAAAAGATGAAGTTAAAAAAAGAATAATGAAAAAATTATCTATTATATTAAGAAGAGAAGAAATAGAAAAAGGTGAATTAATATAATCAAAAAGAATTATGAAAAAGACATCTGAAAATTGGCAGAAAGAATGTTTATTATTAGTTTTGGATCCTGATGGTTGGGACAGAAGTAATTTTGACTACTCTTGGTATAAAGAAGAAATAACCAAAGAAGAATTTGAAAATAGACTTATACATTCAACTGTTAAAGGTAATTTGGGTGAATCAATTTGGAAAAAAGAACTTCGAAAAGAAAAACTAAATCAAATAAAAATCAAAAATAATTATGAAATTAACAAAAGAGCAAAAACAAACATCAAAAATTAAATTTAAAAACCGTCCAAACAATTCATATGATGTTGGTGAAAAATTGGTTTGGGAATCAAGATCGCCTGCTTTAGTTGCAATTATCATTGCTAAATTTGAACAAGAAGAATATGTTTTAATTGGTAAACGTGGAATAGGGGCGGCTGATAATCAGGGTCGTTTTAATTGCCCCTGTGGATATCTCGATTGGGATGAAAATGGTTATGATGGTATTTGTCGTGAAGTTTACGAAGAAACTGGATTTTATATTCCTGATATTGAACAATATGATAATAATAATTTGATTAATGATTATATTAGTGATAGTCATATGAAACAACCATTTTATGTAAATACAGATCCAAAAGAAAATAGACAGAATGTTTCTTTAAGTTATGGTTTAAGTTTTGTTTGTGATAAAGAACTTCCAAGACTTACAATTGAAAATTGTGAACCAGATGAAGTTGCTGAAGTAAAATGGCTGAAATTATCACAGATGAAATCTTATGATTTTGCATTTGATCATGATAAAAGAATAAAATATTATTTAGATAAACGTAATCAAGATATTCATCCTTTTCTTTAAAATGAATTAATCTGGAGTAATTTTTATTTTATGAAATATTTTAGTATTTTTGTGAAATGTGTGTAAAGAACAAAAGAAAAATTAAAACAATGCGAAACAAATATAAAAATGTTGGCAATTTTGTGATATGTTTAAAAGTTCCACCAATATCATATACTGAAATGTTTAATATAGCAACAAAAACACATCAAGAGTGTGGTGCTTTTTTCACACCTGGAAAGAAATATAAAGTTATATATTTTGGTCCGAATTGTCAAATTGTAATCAGAAATAATTATGATGCTGACGAAATTTTCAACATTCATTCACCTTATGGGAATTGTTTTTGCTCACTAACATATTTAAGAAAAAAGAAATTGGAGGTAATAAATGAGTTGTAACGGTTGTGAATATTATAGTGAAGTTGTGATATCATATCTCGATTCAAATAATATTAATATAGATTTGGGTATTAGAATAATACAATGTTCAAAAAAGAAACAAGAACTTATTGAAAATCATCCTAATGAAGAATATACTAACAATAAAAGTAAAAAAACTTCTAATATTGGTGTTGTCAAAATATTTGATTGTGATAACAAATTCAAATCTCATACAGTTGAACATAATAAAGAATTAAAAACACCTGATTGGTGTCCACGATTAAATTTTAATTATAAAAAGTAATAAATGGTAGCAAAATTTCTCATATGGACTTATCGAACTGATTTCAAATGGCGGTGGATAAACAAATATCAATGGTGGTATCTAGCGATTAATAGATTTGGATATTGGTTCATTCCTGAATCAATATTTATCAACACTCTTTACTGGATATCTATGGTTTTAATAAATTTAAACACAATTTATATACTTATTGATATTAAATATGGTAAAAAAGCAATAAAAAACTATTATAATAATTTACTAAGATATGATAAAGTCGTTTGTTGTTGGGAAGATGATGTTTTGGAAAAAGGGAAAACATATATAATAGAAGATTCTTATTTTTACAATTTTTCGAAAAAAAATTAAAGGATTCTTCTTTTTTATTTTCGAGTATTAATCATAAAATATGTAAACTTATGTCGTTGAAGGAACAACGAAGAATGAAATTAGAAAAAATAGGGAAATGAAATATAAATTAAAAAAACACTCACAAAAATTACAAGGTAAATTTACGATTGGTGGAATTTACAAAACACAACCATATTCACCTGATACTAATTTTTATGTATTACAAGATGATAGTGGGAAACCCCATTTAATAAACACTAAAAAATCAAATTTTAAAGAATGTTTTTTAAATATAAATAAAGAACGAAAAGAAAAACTATTACAAATTGAAAAATCATGAACATAAAATTGTCGAAAATGATAGATAGAAAACAAGAATTAATTAATATACTTATAAAAGCATTTCAAAAAATATGCTAAGAAAGAAATAATATTATCAAATTCAGATGGTAATCAATATAAATTTGAATTAGGAGATAAAATAATACTTTCTAATATTAATAGTATGTTTGCTGAATATATTTCAACCAAATTTGGTTACAAGACGTGCTTTTGTTGGGATATAGATTTACAATTTGATGAATTTTTCAATAATTTTTTAGAAGAAAAAGATTATAAAAAATTTTTAAGAAAAAAGAAATTAGAAAAAATTGGAGATAACCGATAATTAATTTATTTTTATTAAAATACAAATATAAATAATAAAACAATTTAAAACAATTAAAACAATATTAATTTAAAAAATAGGAGCAAAATAAAATGATAAAAAATAAGGAAATAACTAAAATATTTAAAGATATTAAAATCGAAATAAAAAAAGGATTTTCTGGTAGTCCTTGTGTTTTTCTTGATAATATAATAAGAAAAGATAAACCTATTTCAAAAGACCAAATTAAATGGATGAAACCAGATAGAATTGATAATAGTCACTTTTGGAAAAGTATACATGAAATATTTGGTACTCTTGCAGTTACTAATATTCCAAATTTATCAATTAAAGAAGCAAATAAACGCACACTTCAACTGGTAGAAAAATTAAAAATACTGGAAAGAGTTGAATCGAAATTATCATCTAATATAAAAATATTAGAAATTGGTGGTGGTTATGGTAATTTTTACGATTGGTTAAAAAGTAAAAATTTTAATATGGATAATTATTATTCGATAGATGTATATTCATATTTTTTTCATGAAAATCTATATATAACAGATGGTAATAGTTTTCCTAAAAATTTACCAAAATTTGATATTATTTATTCTTTTAATGTATTTCAACACCTAACTCAAAATCAAAGAGATATGTACTATAAAAACATATCTAAAAGTTTAATTAGTGGTGGATTTTTTTATGGTGGAAATATAATGAAACATCCACAAAATAAAGATATTAAAACACCTGATGGCAAATCTATCTGGCAAATGAAAGATGAAAATGGTGATGATTATGTCACCTTCTTTGGACAATATACTAAAGTTGAAGATTCTATTGGTTTTTTAAACAAATTACGTAAATTAGGACTTATACCTCAATTAATTTCAGGTATGGGCAATTATTTATCTTTTGAAGCAAAAAAACCATGGACTATAGATTAAATGATGAATTAATATGTATTGAACTTTTCTCAAATTCTGATAGAGTAATAGATGAAGGTGATGTATATAGAGTTATGTATGTTGATTTTGTTATTTTATATATTAAAGAAATAGCAAAAAACAAAAGTGTTATATGTTATGGTATAATACCTGTTACTATTGATAAAATAGATAAGTATTTTAAATGTAAAAGAATTGAACGTAAACATAAATTAGATAAATTGAATGATATTACTAAGTAACATATTAACAACAGGAGAAGCATTATTGATAGGCTTAACAATGTGGGGGCTTTTTGCTCTTATATTTTTTATTAAATTCTTTTTTGAACCAAAATTTTCAAAAAAATTACCATTATTTCTTAAAAAAATAAATGTTAAAAAATTTTGGTTCAATACTCTCAAAATTATAGGGATTATAATCTTTTTATATTTTGCTGGAGGGGTTGAATATAGTCTAAGTAGAATTATAAGTGGTTTATTATTATTTTCAGGAATTATGATAATAATAATAATAGAGTTACTATCAAATATAAATGAAAAAATCATTTTACCTGAAATAACTCAAAAAGAAATTCGAAGAGCCAAATTAAAAAAAATTCATCGGAAGAGATTTAGAATTAAAAATATCATAAAATGAAAAGACTGCCAGGTGAAAAAACAAAAAGAATTTATAATGAATTAATTGCTCAATATTTACCAAAAGATATTGAAAATTATATATATGTAGAACCATTTGGTGGTACATTTGCAGTAAATACATTCCTACCTAAAAGACCAAAACTTTCAATTTATAATGATATCAATAAATATGATTTTCTTGGTGATATTATAGCAGATAAAATTCAACATGAAAATTTTCACGAAATAATAACACAATATGATTCGGAAGAAACTATATTCTATTTGGATCCACCTTATTTTGGTAAAGAGTATTTATATAATACTGGAAAACCTGGAAAACCTGGGGCTAATAAATTTTTTCATACTGTTATAATAAATTCATTACAAAATTTAAAAGGAAAGTTCATTTTATCTTATGAAAAAAATGATTTTATATTAAAACTTTATAAAAATTTTAACATATTTTATTATACAGGAGATTATTTTCCTTTAAGAAATGAAATTATTATTACTAATCACACTTCTAAGGAGTTAAGAAAATTAAAATTAAATGAAATTAAAAAATAGAGCAAAAAATAGTTCAACAGCAAAACAACTAAAAACTCAACTCACAAAAAAACAAGGTGAACTTACTTGATTAATTTTTATATATTTGTAAAAAAAATCAACATTCATTCTAATGGTATTAGAATAGATATGGTTACCAAACAAAAAGAGTATGAGAATAAGAAAAAAATTATCGATGAACTACAATTTAAAATAGATAAATTAGAAAAACCTACAACACCTGAAGTATCTGAACACGCAATTTTAAGATATGTTGAAAGAGTATTGGATATTAATATTGAAAATATTAAGAAAGAAATATTAAGTGAGGATGTGGTAGATATGGTAAAAAAATTAGGTGGTAATGGTGGATATCCTAATAAGAAAAAGTAATAATGAAAGATAATATAGTAGTAACAATAGTTAATTGATGTGTTTATAAAAATATAAATTAAAATAAAAAACAAAATGGGTAAAGAAATAGAACGCAAATTTTTGGTAAAATCAGATGATTATAAATCCAAAGAAAGTGATGTACAAAAAATAAGACAAGGTTATTTTGCTAATGGTGTTAGAGTAAGAATTTTGGATGGTTTTGAATCTAAAGGTTTTATAACATTTAAAACACCAACAGAAGGTATAACAAGAACAGAATTTGAATATGAAATACCTTATTCAGAAGCAGAAGAAATTATAAATACATTATGTAAAGGTCCAATCATCGAAAAACAAAGGCATATAGTTTATTATGAAAATAATAAATGGGAAGTTGATGAATTTTTAGGTGATAATAAAGGTTTAATTGTTGCTGAATTAGAAATGCCAAACGAAGAATATGAATTTAAAAACCCTGATTGGCTCGGGGAAGAAGTTACACACGAAAAACGATATTATAATTCTGATTTAACAAAAAATCCATTTAAAAATTGGAGTTCTTTGCAAAATGAATTAGAATTAGCAAAAAAACAAAAAAATACAGCGATTTGTGATCATAATTACGAAGAAGCAAGATTAAGAGACATTGAAAAAAGTATAATTCGAAAAATTAATAATGTTAAAATATAAATCCCCAGGTATATCAATACGTGAAATGGAATGGAAATATGAACCATCATTAAGTCAATTAACTTATGATCAAATCCTTGATTATCTTCCACTTGAAGAAATTGAACGTTATTTACGTAAGAAAAAACTAAAAAATATTAATAAATAAAAAAATGCAAAAAACATACAAAATATAGGAAAATTAACTTGGGATGCATTTGATTTGGATGCATTTGATTTGGACGACACAATAGAATATAGAGATTATTTTTTTTATTTGCATAATTTTTAGTATTTTTGCGTTATGAAAAGTAAAAGCCCATTAAAATCAGATAATCGAAAAAAAATTATTCGAATTACAGTCGATGGTGAGAATTTTTATATAACTTCAATCGATAGAAACAATATTTCTTATTCTTATTCTGAAGCCAAAATTGTTAGACTTAGTGGTGATCCACAAAAAGCAAAAAAATTAGTAAGACAAAATACAATTGATAATTACACTAAATCAATTCAAAAATTTTTTAATTCAAAAATAAAAAATTGTGACTCTAAAATAGAATTATTTAAATTTAATAATGAGTTTTTAGAAATATTACCAAAAAATAGTTTTAATAAAATTAAAGAAAGAATCGAGTATTATAAAAATCTTATTTTTTGGGATGATGATAATTTTAACATAAAAGAAGCATTTATAAATAAAGATTGGAAAATGTTGAGAAAAAAAATATTATGAAAATATTTGATTTACAAAATTTAAAAATTACAACTCTTAACAATAAAGAACTTAAAAATCTGAAAAAATATCTTACAACATTAACTTCAGAACAAGTTGAGAACTTTGTTGAAACTGTGTTGTATGAATTTTTATTGGATGAAGATAGTAAAGAAAATAAAAAAATATCTAAATTCCTAAATGATCAATTTTTAAATATTTATAAAAAGTTCTTAGGTGTACCTGAAGATGAGAGTATAGTCGATTATCACCAAAGAATGAAAGAAGAAGAAAAAAATCGATCATTAAGTAAAAGAGCACAAAGAGCAAAAAATCAAGATGAAGAATTAAGAAAAAATTTTTGGAAATTGCGTGTCAGTTAAGTCTAAGGAATACGGAATAAGAATGTTTTCAGACGCAACTCGTGCTTTTTTTTATGAAAGAACTTATAAAAAGAATAATTAAATAAAATTTATAACAATGGAAATAACAACTAACAATTTTGACATTTTTTCAACACCTACAGTAATTGATTCCAATCTAACATCAAAAGAATCAGAGAAATTGATTAAGGAAAATGTAAAGGAATTAAAAAAATTACAACGAGTTTTATATGCACAGGATAAGTATAGTATTCTTTGTATCTTTCAGGCTACAGACACCTCAGGTAAAGATGGAGCAATTAGACATGTGATGTCAGGTATAAATCCACAAGGTACTATTGTTAAGTCTTTTAAACAACCTACTGAGGAAGAATTAAGTCATGATTGGCTTTGGCGTTGTTTTAAAAATTTACCTGAAAGAGGGCAGATAGGTATCTTTAATCGTTCTTATTATGAAGAAGTTGCTGTTGTTAAAGTACATGATCTTGTAACTAAACAACATATACCAAAAGAATTCATCACAGATAATATTTGGAATGAACGATATGAAGATATAAAATATTTTGAGGATTATTTTCATCGAAATGGTACTATTATTTTAAAATTCTTCTTACATTTATCAAAAGATGAACAAAAAAGAAGAATTTTCTCTCGTATCAAAGATAAATCTAAAAATTGGAAAGCATCACCAGGTGATATTAAAGAACGAATGTTTTGGGATAATTACCAATTAGCATATCAAGATATGGTAAATAAAACAAGTACTGAGGAAATACCTTGGAATGTTATTCCTGCGGATGATAAATGGTTGGCTCGTAAAGCTATTTCTGATATTATTATAAATAAAATCAAATTACTTAAATTATCTTACCCAACAGTAAGTGAAAAAGAATTAATGGAATATAAAAGACTTTTGAATAATGAGTAAAAAAATATTAAAAGAATTATTTATAACATCAGATGAATCATCATATGATTATCATTATCCTGATAATGAAATAAATAATATTAAAAATAGTGATTTTAAAATAAATAAAAATAAATATCTATTTCTAACCATAGAAATAATTAAAACTAACCAAAAGATTTGTTGGTTATTGCCAAAGGTGATAATATATCTTATTTTTGGTACTACTTTAACTATTGTAACTTCATTAGCCATATTTTCTATGCCACACCCCAATTTTAGCAATTATATAATTACCAATAGTATATTTCACGGTAGTTTTATATTCTCATATATATTTTTTTATATTAAAAATTTCAAATTAGTTAAAAAATTTAAAAATATCAAACGAAATATAAAAAATAGGGATAAACAATTCGAAGAAAATAAAATGCAAAATGTTGCCGATGAAATAATTAACAAAAATATCAAATTATTAAGAAAACTTAAATTAGAAAACTTAAACAAATGAAAAAATTAAAACCATGTATGGGAAAGAGAAAAGAAGAAGCAAGATTAGTCTTAAAAGATTTGCTACGATGGTTGAAAGATAAACATACTGAAAGAAAAGATTTAATTGATGATATTGAAAAACACCTAAACAAATGAAAAATATTCAAAAAATAGTCGAAGAAACATTCTCAAAAAACTTTGGTAAAACACCATTAAAAGAACGAATGGATGATATTCTGAGAGAATCATTAGAATTAATTAGATTTACTGATGTAAATAATATGAAAGAAGAGGTAGGAGACTTATTAGCTTCGGTTCTTATGTTGTGTAATGAGTCTGATTGGGATGCATCAGAACTCATTGAAACCACTTGTGCGAAGATAAATAGACGTTCTGAGCAGTATAAATCTCTTGGTAGAAAATATAAAATTGCACTATTAGGTGGTGGTTTTGATCCTATAACTCGGGGGCACATTGAAGTTGCAAAATACGTTTTAAACACAAGTGGTCAATTTGACGAAGTGTGGTTAGTTCCAGCATATAAACATATGTGCAATAAGAAAATGGCACCTTATGAAGAAAGATTTAAAATGTGTGAATTGGCATCTGAAGTTGATGGTAGAATAAAAGTTTTTAATTATGAAAAGAAAAAAAATTTAGCAGGTGAAACTTATCATCTAATGAAAACTTTAACAAATGACCCAAATTATGAAAACTATAATTTTAGTTTTATTATTGGTTTGGATAATGCACTCACATTTAATAAATGGGTGAATTATGAAGAATTGGAACGGATGTCTCGTTTTGTTATTGTTCCACGAAAAGGATATGAACCTGAAAGTGGATCTTGGTATTTTAATTCACCACATTTATTTTTAAATGGTGAAGATGAAAATGTTCCTATTTTGCAAATATCATCAACTCAAGTTAGAAATCAATTGAAAGAATATTGGTCAACCAAATTTAAAGGTGTTTTAGAAGATGAAATAACTAAAAATATCGATAAAAAAGTAATGAAATTAATTAAAACTAAATTATTATATAATGGAAATATTTAATGAAATAAAAAAAATGGATAACACTATCAGGCAATTAATTATTGACAAATTTCTTAATATTAATGTTATAGAGCAACTTTGTGATGTTTATGATAATAATATAATAAGAACTGTGATGTTATTAAAAGAAAAAACAGAATATCTTAAAAAAAACAATCCACTTTCATATAGAAAAATTACCTTTATAAAATCGATTATTAGATGCTCAATTCGAAAAAATTATATAGAGGCTTTAATTACAGAAATGTATTGGGAAGATAATAGTGATTATTCTACTGACGAAGTAAAATTAAGAATCATAATTAAGATACCAAACGTACCTAATTTTTTCTTATCTGCTGAAAATAAAAAAATTAAAAATAAAATAACAGAACTATTTAAATATAAAACTAACGAAATCAAATATAAAAATTTAAAATATGTTATTGATAACCAATTAAATAGTAAAGAATTAAGAAAAATAAAACTACAAGAAATTGGGAATTCAAATGAGAATTAATTCACAAAAAATTCTAATAAAAAGTTTTATAAATGGTGTGTTTTTTAAACTTTTCTTCATGAAAAATATATAAAAATTTCAATAGCGTTTCAAATGCTATCAAATTATTAACAAACATAAATAAAATTATATGAAAATTAGAAAGGTAATTGGTATTTAAGTGAAATTGTGGATGATAAAGATCTTAATAGAGTTAAATTCCAAAGTGCGTATGATGGTGAATGTCATTTTCTTGGTAGGAGTTGGGATACTGTAGGTAACAATGAAACAGGATTACAATTTAAAGAAAGTGTTCATAAAAAAGTGTCAGAACTTTTGGGTGAAAATACGAAGTGTATTACAATTTCAGAAGCATGGTAATAAAAAATTAGAAATATGAAAATTAGAAACGGGTTTGTAAGTAATAGTTCATCAAGTAGTTTTATACTTATTGGTATAAAATTAGATAGTAAATTAACATCAGAAGAATTAGCAAGAAAATATCTAACAGAGGATGCTATAAATGAACATATTAGCGACAATATTAATAAATATACAGGTGAAGATAAAGATGGTTGGTGGGTTGATCTATGGGATGAATGTGCTTCTGGGGGTAGGGATTTTATTAATTCTGAAATGACATATGTTTCAGATGATTATAATTCATTTCTAGGTAAACTATTAGTCGATACTGATGAAGAATTGGAAGATGGTGAATTTTCATTTTCTGAAATATCTAAAATTGCTGAAAATTTTGATTTTGAATCAAAATTATATTTTGGTACAAGACAATGTTAAATAATGTGGGTACGTTTATTGACTATTTTTTCTTTTTTAGTTTCAAAATCATCATACCAGTCTTTGTTATTTTTTCTTTTAACTCTGGCATAAAATTTATATTTATCTGATTTTGTGTCTATTATAAACCAATTATTAGTTTTATTATCAAAAACAAAAGTAAATTTATCTATTCTTTCCTTCATAATTAATTAATATATATTAAAATTTTTTTTTCAATTTTTAAAATTTAAATAATTTTTGAAAAAAATTCTTTTTTTTAGATTTTTCAGCAATTGTCTCAACTTTTTCCTTCTCTTTTTCGACTTTTACTTTTTCCTTCTCTTTTTCGACTTTTACTTTTTCCTTCTCTTTTTCGACTTTTACTTTTTCCTTCTCTTTTTCGACTTTTTCCTTCTCTTTTTCATCAGCAATAATTTGTAATATTTTCAGTTTATGTTTTCTATCATTAAAATTTAAAAATTCCGATAAATTATCTCTAGATTTTTGTTCTTTTTTTATATGTTCTTCTTTTCTAATATGCTGCCGTAAAGCAACTGCAAGTTTGCTAAGATGTCTTTCATATTTTTCGTTGGAAAAAGTATATTCATATGGTTTTTTAACTGTCAATTTATCATTATGTTCATTTATTTCTAATTCAAATATTTCAGAATTATATCGGTGAATAGAAAGAATTGATTCCATCAATTTATCAACCAAATCGTATTCCTTTTCAATTATACCCCAAATAGACATTTTCCAATTTTGTGAAGTAACAGTTAAACTTACAACTAACTTATTATATAAATCAATTTCCCATTCTATCTGAAGTTTCTTATATAATAT
>Ga0307992_1000261_pt1 | contig 34172 bp, 27 predicted proteins | sample EllFjometagen133_FD_203162 | JGI IMG/M metagenome (GOLD analysis project Ga0307992, IMG submission 203162) | Marine microbial communities from Ellis Fjord, Antarctic Ocean - #133 | ecosystem: Environmental > Aquatic > Marine > Unclassified | place: Southern Ocean | collected 2014-10-08
GTGCGGAATTAAAAAAACTGCTCTCTAACGTAGGGTAGGAACGGGTTTGCAACAAGCAGAAAAAGGGGACAGTCCCCCAAAATAATATGGAAAAAAGATACGAAGCAAAACAATTTGAAGAAAAAATCTATAAGCTTTGGAAAGAAAGCGAATTTTTTAATCCTGATAAATTACCAGGAAAAAGAAAGAAAAAATATTCTATTACTATCCCCCCTCCAAATATAACAGGGTCTTTGCATATGGGACATGCTCTCAATAATACTGTTCAGGATATATTAATCAGATATCACCGAATGATAGGATGTAAAACATTGTGGTTGCCGGGGACAGACCACGCTGGAATTGCCACTCAAAATGTAGTAGAAAAAAAGTTAAAAAAGGAAGGATTAACTCGCCATCAGCTAGGAAGAGAAGAATTTACCAAAACCGTTTGGCAATGGAAAGAAAAATACGGCAATTTGATTCTTGAACAACTAGAAAAACTAGGATGTTCTTGTGATTGGTCTCGATTGAGATTCACATTAGATAAACAATACGAACAAGCTGTTCTAACTGCTTTTACTAATTATCATAAAAAGGGATACATATATCGTGGTCCGAGAATCGTAAATTGGTGTCCTAGGTGTGAAACCGCTATTTCTGACATTGAGATTAAATACAAAGAGAGCCTTGGTAAATTGTGGTATATAAAATATCCCCTTAAAGATAATCCAAAAAAGTTTATTACTGTTGCTACTACTAGGCCAGAAACAATGTTGGGCGACACCGCCATAGCAGTTAATCCTAGGGACGAAAAATATAAAAATCTTATAGGTCAAAAAGTTATACTCCCTATTGTCGGGAGAGAAATACCTATCGTATCTCATTATTTAGTTAAAACAAAGTTTGGGACGGGTGCAGTAAAAATTACCCCCGCGCATGATAAAACCGACTGGCAAATTGGAAAAGCTAACACTTTGCCAATTATCAACGTAATTGGACCTGACGGAAAAATGACAAAAGAAGCAGGAAAATATGCCGGTCTTTCTACGAAAGAAACAAGAACACAGATTATAGCTGAATTGGAAAAACTGAATCTTTTAGAAAAAACTGAAGACTATAAACATCAAGTTTCTCTTTGTGACCGTTGTGGCACTCCAATTGAGCCACAAATTTCCACACAATGGTTTGTGAAAATGAAAAAACTAGCGAAACCAGCCATTAAAGCCGTAAAAAATGGAAAAATAAAAATTGTTCCAGAAAGATTTAAAAAAGTTTATCTTGACTGGCTAAACAATATTGACGATTGGTGCATTTCCAGACAACTCTGGTGGGGACATCGTATTCCGGCTTGGCACAAAGGAAATAAGACTTTAATTCCTAATAAAGTAACAAAACTGGTAGTTACAAGACATGGATTAACAGACTGGAATAAGCAAGACAAAACGCAAGGACAAACGGATGTTCCGATAGACGAAAACCAAATTGAAGAAATAAAAAAATTTGCACAAAAAATAAAGAATGAAAACTTTGCGGCGATTATATGTTCACCTCTAATGCGCGCAAAACAAACAGCTAAAATCATCGCAAATAAATTAAATATACCTGTGGTTATTGAAGAGCTAATAATTGAACGAGATTATGGCGAATTTGAAGGCAAGACTAGCAAAGAAATTAAGAAAGAACACCCTGATTATCATAAAAATAAATTTAATTATGATATACCTGGTGATAGCGAAGAAAGTTATGAAAACATGAACAAAAGGGCTGAAAAATTCATGCAAAAAATGGACCATAATTATAATAATCAAAAAGTATTAATAATCACTCATAATGCATATATGCGTGCATTACGCAAACTTATACACGGTGGCGACCCAAAAGAACTAAGCAATTACAAGCCTTTATTCGGTCAACTAGAACGATATCAAATACTTGATGGTAATTATAACTTGAAAGGATGGCAACAATCTAAAGATGTTTTGGATACATGGTTTTCCTCGGCGCTTTGGCCATTTGCTACATTAGGATGGCCCGAAAAAACCAAAGATTTAAAAGAATACTATCCCACATCAATGCTTTCTACGGCTAGAGACATTTTATATCTTTGGGTGGCTAGAATGGTATTTTCCGGCTTTGAGTTTATGAAAAAAATACCTTTTCAAAATGTCTATATCCACGGAACTATTCTTACTTTAGGGGGCAAAAGAATGAGTAAATCACTAGGAACTGGAGTGGACCCGTTAGAATTTATAAATGAATATGGTTCGGATGCCACCCGTCTGGGAATTATTCTTCAGGCCAACAGAGACCAACAAGAAATCCGTTTTGATCCCCGAGCTATATTAGCAGCGCGTAATTTCATCAACAAACTTTGGAATATTTCTCGATTTGTAGAATTCATTAACCAAGAAATTCCAAGAGGAAAAATAACAAAACCAACTGGGGCTGACCAATGGATACTTTCTAGAGTAAATAGTCTTGGAGGTTCTATCGCGCAACAAATTGAAAATAATGAATTAAGCTTAGCGGCTAAAGACCTTTATGAATTTGTTTGGCACGATTTTGCTGATTGGTACATAGAAATAGCAAAATTCCAAAAAGAAAATTTTAAATTACAAAAACAAACTTCTAAAATTCTGAGAATGGTTTTAGAAAAATGCCTAAAAATGCTTCATCCATTCATTCCATTTGTTACAGAAACTATAAACATTCAACTCAACAAAATAGGAGATAAAGAATTTTTTGATTTATTAATTGTAGCTCAATGGCCTCAAACTGACAAAAAAATGATTAATATCCAAATTGAAAAAGAATTTGAGGGAATTAAAGACATAGTTACAGAAATAAGAAAATGGCGGAAAGACGAAAAAATAAAGCCGAGAGAGATTATCACTCTGCCAAACATTTTTAAAAATAAACTATTAAAACTCAAACCAGAATATCAAAAAATAGTAAAACAATTGGCTAAAATCAAGTAAGAACCGTTCCTCGCTCTGCTCGTCAGAACCTTGTTATTCGCTTTGCACCGATTAACGGGGCTTCACTCATAATAAGAACCATTCTTCGCTACGCTCAGAAGAACCTTGTTATTCGCTTTGCACCGATTAACGGGGCTTCACTCATAATAAAGAAAAAAGAAAAAACAGCTAGAAATACTCAAATTAGCTGTTTTGTTTTTATATTATTTAAGAAACCCTAAAAACTTCATCAACACTTGTAATTCCATCTATGGCCTTCAATAATCCGTCTTGAGCCATAGTAACCATTCCTTGTTCTTTCGCCAATTTTCGAGCTTTGTACTCAGATAATTCCTTTTCTAAAATCATTTTTTCTACAGGTTGGTCAGCAATAAGAACCTCATAAATACCAATTCTACCGTGATAACCTAAGCCTTGGCAAGCAGGGCACCCCTTGCCATGATAGAATCTAAGATTATTCATATCAATTTTCACGCCCACAGATTCTGGCATATCTTTCAATAGGGCTTTAACTCTTGTTAATTTTTCTGCACTTAATTTAACTTCTTCTTTACACTTTTCACAAATGCGTCTAACTAAACGTTGGCCAATAACGGCATTCAGGGCAGGGGCTAAAAGAAAAGGTTTAACCCCCATAGAAAGAAATCTAGGTATAGCTCCAGCAGCGTCATTAGTATGTAGCGTAGAAACAACTATGTGTCCAGTTAAAGCTGCTTGAACAGCGATATCAGCTGTCTCTGAGTCCCTTATTTCTCCCACCATAACCACATCTGGGTCTTGACGCAAGATAGAACGCAAACCCTTAGCAAATGTATAATCTTTAGATTTTTGAACCTGACTTTGATTTATTCCTTTTAATCTATACTCCACTGGGTCTTCTAGTGTAATAATTTTTGTTTCTTCGTCATTTAACTTATTAAGAATAGCGTATAAAGTTGTTGTTTTGCCTGACCCAGTCGGACCGGTAACGATAATCATACCATTAGGGCGCTCTACTTCTCTCTTAAGTATATCATAAGCCCCGCCCGTAAGACCTAAATCTTCAAAAGATAAACCCGCGACTGAAGAACGTAATAAACGCATTACCACACTTTCTCCATAGGAAGTAGGAAGACACGAGACTCGAACATCTATCTTATCTTTTTCTAAGTTAATAACAAAACGTCCATCTTGGGGACGGCCAACAACATTTATTTTTAGCCCTGATAATAATTTAATTCTAGAGACGACTCGTAGCCAAAATTTTTTATCTATCTCAGCCACATTTACCAATATCCCATCAATCCTAAACCTAACCTTGATTCCAGATTCTTCGGCTTCAATGTGAATATCTGAAGCTCTGGATTTAACTGAACTAGCTATTATTAAAGTAATCAAATTAGAAATATCTGTTTTTTGGATTTCTTTATCTAAATCTTTAAAATCCTTAACTTTATCTTCAAAATTTTTAAATTCTTCCTGACTAATTTTAACACCCTTAGTAGTTTCTCTAACTCTAGGCAGTAAATCATAATGTTTAATGGCAAAATTAAAACTTTGCTCTGAGATTAAATAAAATTCAGTTTTGATTCCGTGCGCTACTTCTAAATGAAGACAAAACTCTCCCAAAGAAGCATTCTCTGCTTGGGGAGAAGCTAATTTAGCCATTCGTTCAGTTCTATAAAAACAAACTACTTGATAATTTAGAGCGTCTTCTTTGGGAATCAGCATTAGTCCTTCTGGGGAAATAGGAAAATCAACTAAATTAATATAGGACAAACCCAACTTACGCGCTCTGGCACTAACCCTCTCTTCTATTTTTTTAGCTTTTATATCTGACAACTTACTATTTAATTGTGCCTGTTTTTCGTTTTGTTCTAAATCACCAGAATCACCGTAGTTTAATAAATCATCTATATTTAACATAACAAAAACATTAATTAATATTCAAGAATTATTCTAGCTTCTTTTATTAATACATTTAATTTATTTTTTGCAATTCCTGTTTTAATGCTTAACTTTTCTATTCTAATGGATAGAAGTTGACTGGCCAAAATAACATTTTGTGAAAATAATCTTTCTGCTGAAATTTTATCTAAATGTTTTAAAATTGTAATTGGATAAAGTTTCTTATCTTCCACTAAACGATTGATGCTTTTGTCTGTAGGGTATTGCCAACCTAATAATTTAATATTTCTGCAACGAGCATACTGGATAGCTGATTTAGAAAACTTTGTGTTTGATATCAGCCATGGACGAGTAAATCCTTTTTCCTTGAGATCATCAAATCTGGCCCAAAGGCAAAGAGCGTCCTTTAAGTCGGTTTTAATTCCGGGAGTATTGTGATATTTACACTCTATTAAATAGTTTTCTTTCCCTTGCCGACCATCAAAGATTTTATTTGCCACAATATCTATTTCATGATTAACACAGCGTCCTCTCAAAATAGGTGGACAATGAGCTCGATAATTGTAGGCTTTCATAAAAAGGACCATAAATTTCTCAAAAATAAATCCAGCGGGTCCTAAAGCAAACATGGCCTCTTTCAACGCATAACGAGTGGAGGTTAAGGGGCTTAATTTTTCCAATAAATCCAAGATTAGATACAATATCTTTCTTGTAGACATCCCGTCTCTAACCTTAGAAGAAACTGAATGTTCAATCTTCATGGCTAAGTCCCGACTGGCTCCCGCCCGTAAACACGTTCTTCTAATTTTAAGAGGATTAAATTTAGCCTTTTGGCCCGAAGCCTTAATGATATACATAAACGCTACGCTTAAAATTTAAATATTAAAAATCAAAAATTGTTGATTGTTCATTTTAGTTATACAACCTCTCCTTAATTAAATCTATTTCTCTTTTTATTTTAGCATCATTATCAATAGCTAATTTTATCTTGTTATAAGCATGCATAACAGTAGTATGGTCTCGTTTGCCAAGTTCTTTGCCAATAAAAGGGAAAGAAGCGTTTATTTCTTCTCTCATTAAATACATTGCTATTTGGCGAGGCACTACAAATTCTTTTTTGCGAGAAGAGCTAATCATTTCGGCTATATCTAATCCGTAAAAATTAGCCACTGTTTCAACTAATTGTTTTGGATGGATGAAACCTGTCTTCGGCCTACTATTCAATGTGCTTAATATATTTTTAACCACATCTAAGGTCAAATCAGTTTGATGAAGCTCGTAATTGGCGATTAATTTATTTAACGCTCCCTCTAATTCGCGAACATTATTCTGAATATGGGTGGCTAAATATTCTAAAACCTTATCTCCTAAAACACAATTCTTTTCTTTACATTTTGATTTTAAAATAGCTATTCTTGTCTCTAACCCTGGTGGAGCAATATCTGTAATCAGACCCCAGGTTAAACGGGACGTTAAACGGTCTTGTAGGGCTGGAATCTCTTTTGGGGGTCGATCCGAAGCAATAACTATTTGCCTTTCCTCTTGATATAAAGCATTAAAAGTGTGAAAAAATTCCTCTTGAGTGCGATCTTTGCCAGCCATAAATTGAATATCATCAATCAAAAAAATTTTCAAGTGGCGATAAAAATTTTTAAACTTTTCCATAGTCCCATTACCAATTGCTTTAATAAATTCATTAGTAAACTCTTCTGCGTTAGTATAAAATAATTTGGTCTTAGGATTATTCTTTAAAATCTCGTGCCCAACTGCTTGTAACAAATGAGTTTTACCCAAACCTACTCCACCATAAATGAACAAAGGATTATATTTTTTTCCCACATTTTTGCACACTGCTTGACAAGCCGCATGAGCTAACTCTGACCCTTTTCCAACTACAAAATTTTTGAAAGTATATCTTGGATTTAATCCATGATTATTTTCAACGCTAACTTGGAATTTTTCTTCTAAAACGGGTATTTTAGCTATATTTATTCTTGGCTCTTCCTTGACCTTGCCTACCTCAACCTTATAAACTATATTTTCCACTTTATCTTCTGTTGCTCCTCGTATAGCTTCTAAGATATATTTATGATATTTCTTTTCTAGCCAACTTTTTGCGAAGCTGTTGGGGACTGCCACTATTACTGATTTACCATCATTCTTTATTTCTAAAATGTAAGTACTCTGAAGCCATGTTTTAAAATTGGCTTTAGAGATTAGAATTTCTAACTCAGATAATACTATATTCCAAATCTGTTTCTTATCCATATAATGGATTAATATTTATTAGACTTTCTTTATGATACTATACTATAAAAAGATAATTACAGTAAGTTAATAAAATGTTAATAAACTGTGGATAATCTAATTACGAAGTAATCAAGGTTCTGCGAACGTAGTGAGCTGGTTCTTATATCTTAATGATATTACAAATATCTAATATTTACAACCCAAATATGCTATTGCTAAAGTAATTGAAAATGTTAAAATGAATTACATAAGATACAATAATCAAGAAACAAGAAACAAACAAATTCCAATATTCAATAACCAAATATCCAAACATTTGTATCTTGGTTATTGATTATTATGAACGAAGTGAAGAACAAGGTTCTGTGAGCAGAGCGAGCAGGTTCTTATTATTTAAAAATTTTAATTTTTAAATCCATGGCTTTACCAACACAAAAAAGATCAAAATCCCGGCAAAAAAGAAAACAATATCAATATCGTCTTAAAAAAATATATTTATCTGTTTGCCCTAAATGCAAAAAACCCAAATTGTCCCATCAAATTTGCCCCTTTTGCGGAACATATATGGACAAAGAAATAATAAAACCAAAAACTGAAAAAAAAGATAAAAAGAAAAGTAAAGAAACAAAAATCCAGAAAGAGAAAAAAGATAAAAAAGATAAAAAGAAATAGGTGCTTGGGTGTTTAGGTAATCGGGATTTTAATTATTTGGTTACCTGCCTACCGGCAGGCAGGCCTAATTGCCCAATCCCCAATTAACCAATTAACCGACTAATATGTCTCAAAGACGCTTAGCTCGCACTATGACTTTGCAGGTTTTAAGTGAATGGGATTTTAACAAATCCATGCTTTCCAAAAACGTTGATGTCTCTAAAATTATTCAACGTAGCCTTAAAGAATTCTTTTCTCCGCCCGATTTGACTTCCCGCCTGCCTTTGACTTCGCCAAAGGCGATGTCGGGCGTGGCGTCAAAGCGAAGTCGGGCAGGCTTTAATTTTCAGGAAAAACTTTTCTTTCAAGAATTGGTACAAAATATTTTAAAAAATATTAAAAAAATTGATTCTTTTATTCTCCAATATGCCCCTCAATGGCCCGTTGAAAAAATAACCATCATAGACAGGAATATTCTAAGGATAGGTGTATTTGAACTACTAATCTCTGCTCAAACCCCACCAAAGGTCATCATTAACGAGGCCATAGAAATAGCTAAATTATTTGGCAGTGAAACATCCAGCAAATTTATTAATGGCGTCTTAGGGGCTATTTATGAAAAAATGAAAAAAAATGAATAATTTACCTGAATTTGAAAAAAAAATAAGAATAAACTTTGATGATAAAAATCTATTAAAACAAGCATTAATACATCGTTCCTACATCAATGAACACCCAAAATTAAAATTAAAAAATAACGAAAGATTAGAATTTTTAGGAGATGCTGTTTTAGAGCTAATTATCACCGAACTATTATATAAAAAATTTCCGACTAAACCAGAAGGAGAACTGACTTGTCTGCGGGCCAGCTTAGTCAACACTAAATCCTTAGCTAGGGTCTCGACTAAATTAAAAATTAACAAGTATCTTTATTTAAGTAAGGGCGAAGCTAAGTCTATGAACCACCAAAAAGATGCCATTATGGCCGATGTTTTTGAGGCTATAATCGGCGCTATCTATTTAGACCAAGGAACAGAAAAAACAAAAAAATTCATCAAACAATATCTATGGTCACAATTGGCTATGATTTTAAAACTAGAATTATACTTAGATCCTAAAAGCCATTTGCAGGAAATTACTCAAGAAAAGTTTAAAATCACCCCGCATTATAAAATAATGAAAGAAAAGGGTCCTGATCATTTTAAAAAATTTATCAGTGGAGTTTTCTTAGAAAAAAAAATAATCAGTACTGGGGAGGGTAAAAGCAAACAAAGCGCAGAGACCAACGCAGCCAAAAAAGCATTAAAAAAAATAGAAATCAAAAAATAGAAATTATTCAATGGTATGTATCTTGAACGTTTAGAGTTAATTGGATTTAAATCTTTTGCTAAAAGAACCGTCCTAAAATTTACTAAACCCAACCAAAAAAAATTTAATATTACCGCTATTGTTGGGCCTAATGGGTCTGGAAAATCAAATTTAGGAGAATCAATTCGTTGGGCCTTGGGAGAACAAAGTCTTAAAGCTCTACGTGGAAAAAAATCTGAAGATATAATTTTTTCTGGTTCATCACAAAAAAAACACCTCAATTCAGCTGAGGTTATTTTGTTTTTCAATAACGAAAACGAATCAGTGGCAATTGATTATAAAGAATTTACTATTGCCCGCAAAATCTATCGCAATGGCGAAAACGAATACCTTATAAACAAAAATCGGGTCCGACTACAAGATATCCTATTGTTAATGGCTAAAACTAATTTTGGTCAAAAAAGTTACAGCATTATCAGTCAGGGAACAATTCAACGAATATTAGAATTGTCTTATGGCGAAAGACAAAAATTTTTTAATGAAGCTACGAGCATCAAGCAATATCAGATTAAGCAAGAAAACGCTCAAAAAAAGATAGAAAAAAGCCAAGGAAACTTGCAACAGACAGCAATTGTGCTCTCTGAGATTAAACCCCTACTTAATTCTCTTAGTCGCCAGATTCAAAAATTAGAAAAACGACAAGAAATAGAAAAAAAGTTGCGCGAAAAACAAATAAAATACTATCATTATTCTTGGCAAATCCTGCATCAAAAAAATCTTGTTCTTAATAAAGAAATAAGAATTAAAGAGCAAGAAAGGAAGCAAATTGCCCAAGCCTTAAAAGATGTTCAAGAAAAATCAAAAAATTTCTTTAAGAAAACAATCAAACAAGAGTATCAAGGACCACAACAAGAATACCAACGACTATTAGAAGAAAAAAATCAATATATCTCTAAACAATCATCATTGAATGATAGATTAGTAGTAGAACAAAGAAAAGCTGACCAAAAAATAAAAATTAATCGTGAGATTTGCATTAAAACAGAAGAACTCGTTCAAGGTCTACGAGAAATTAAAATAATTCAGGAAAATCTCTGGCAAAAAATCATACAAGCTAAGAATGAAAAAGACTGGGAAGAAATTAAGATTTGGGCAAAAAAAGCCAAAGAGAAAACAAAAAAATTATTAGATTCTTTTTTAAACGAAGACTCTTCTCAGTTAGAAAAATCTCCATTAAATAAAGAATTATTAGATAAAATAAATAAAGAAAAAGAAGCCCTGAGCCAAAAAATAGAAATAATTGACGAGAATTTGCAAAAAGCTAGTCAAAAAATAGAAAAATTTTCTGAAGAGACAAGCACCAAAGAAAAAGAAATGCTTTCTTGGCAAAAAAATATACACCACCAACAAACAGAGTTAGGGAAAATAGATTATCAAATCAGTGAAATTAAAATTGAATTAGCTCGTTGGGAAACAAGAGAACAAGCCCTAAACGAAGAAATAGAAAACGAGATAAAAGATTATAGCGCGCAAGTCAAAGAATTAATTAATGGCAAAGGAGAAAAAAATTACCAATCTAGCGTTCATGACCTTGAAGAAATCAATAAATTAAAATATCAATTAGAAATAATAGGAGGGATTGACCCGGAGATTATAAAAGAATATCCTAGAGTTCGAGATCGTCATGAATTCTTAGCGAAACAAAGCATTGATTTAGAGGAAAGCATAAAATCATTAAACAAAATTAGTAATGAATTAGATAAAAAAATAAAAACTCAATTTCAAGAAAGTTTTAGTAAAATCAATCACGCCTTTAACAGATATTTTAAAATTATATTTAATGGAGGCGATGCTAAGATAGAATTATCAGAAAATATTGATATTTTAGCCACACCTCCTGGCAAAAAAATAAAAAACATCTCTATGCTTTCTGGCGGAGAAAAAGCTCTAACCTCTCTTGCTTTAATCGCCGCTATAATATCCATCAATAAACCTCCTTTTGTTGTGCTAGACGAAGTGGCCAGTTCTTTGGACCAAGAAAATTCCTCAAGATTTGCTAAAATCATTAAGGAACTCAGCAACTACACTCAATTTATTATTATTACTCACAATCAAGAAATAATAGAAATATCAGATATTCTTTATGGAATAACTATGCATGAAGACGGAACATCTAAGTTACTTTCTCTTAAACTATAATGGAGCTTGACCCCACATTAAACAAAAAATCCGTTTATTATAAATATCAAATAAACGGATTTTTTGTTTCTGTGACCAGTTAATTCACTGGGTAATAAATTTTATATTAGATAATTATTTTGCAAGACCCAGGAAAACACATTTTCCAGTTATAGCGAATATGAACAGAACAAAATCTTGTCATTTTTCTAATTAACATAAAGCTTTCACCAATCAGCAACCATAAACAAATTAATAGATGGTTATTAGAGGGGAAAAAATAATAACGTGAATGCCAAATCATGGAAACAAATGGAAAACCAATAGCTATAATTATAGCAAAACCTATAACTATCAACATAACGTCATCCTGCCAGACATAAGCAAGGCTTTCTTGAGCAATCATTTTTGAATCAATTGAGGTCATCTTGTTTATTTTTGTTTCCCGTAAATGCATTTCTTCTCTAATTAGTAAGGATGATATAATCAAAGACCAATACCCTAAACTAACAACAGCAAATGGTAATGATAAGCTCTTAACCCCCATGTAGGCTCCTACAAAACCAACTATTAATTTTATGAGAGAAATAACCTTACCCTTCCAATAAAATGTATATTTTGGTTCCTTCTCTTGTTTATGCAGACATAAAGAATCTGTTAACCAAATTTTTAGCACATTAGAAGCTAAGATTGTGCCAGTAGCGAAAAAAATTTCAGCTAAGATAAATCCTAATAAATTATATGCCAACGAATAAAATCCTAATGCGATTCCATTCAGAACAGCCGATACAATCAAAGAGAACTTTTTCCCTAATAAATTGACGATTATTTCGCTGGGCGTTCCTAACACAAAAAGCGTTAACAGATAAAACAAATTTATTAAACCAATTTCCCTAAAACTTAAATCGGCTTCAATAAAAAAAATAATATAGATTGCTGTGTGCAAACTTATTAAAATGGTTGCTATTAAGCTGACCAATAGAAATTTAGTAATTATCTTTTTAATCATAACGATTCCTCTTTTTGCGATTTATTAATGAGTTAAAAGCAAAAACTCCTCGAGTTTAGCCCAGGAGCCGGAATCAGAAAATGACAAAACGATTAAAACTTAGATGAAATAATAGCTTTTTTCAACATAGACTATCTGGGCTCGAAAAATTGAAAACCAAATGCAAATATTAGTTATAGAAATACCAATATTTGTAAATGGAACATGTCGCTCCCTGTGATAGTAGATACTTAATGGTTGAATTTTGTTATTCATCTCAATCTATTTAAAAATTACTGTTACACTTATATAGACGAATAAACTTGAATCTTATAACAAAAAAAGACAAATATACAATCTGTCTTTTCTTAAATTTAGTCTATTTTTCTAATCTCGAGCTGAAGGAATAATTACTGGCTTCAAGTTATCAAAATCTTCTAAAATCAACCCTGTGCCACGAATTATGGCTGTGCTGGGGTCATCAACCAAACAAACTGAGATATTAATCTTCTTCCGAACCAACTTGTCTAATCCCCTTAAAAGAGAAGCTCCTCCTGAAAGAATTATTCCTCTTTCATAAATATCAGATACTAATTCTGGGGGAGTAGATTCAATGGTATCCCGAATGCCCTCTATGATTATTTTTAAAGTCGGCAAAATAGCCTCCCTAACCTGAGTATCAGTAATAGTTACTTCTTTAGGTAAACCACTGACCAAATCTCTTCCTTTAATTTTCATATCCTGAGCTTTGTTCACGGACGCAGCCGAACCTATCTTTATTTTAACCTCTTCAGCCGTTTGGTCCCCTAAAAGAATGCCAAAATTCTCGCGAACATAATCAATAATGTTTCTATTGATTAGTTCTCCTCCTACTTTTAAAGATTTATAGGCTACAATTCCATTTAAAGAAATTACAGCTATTTCAGAAAGTCCTCCGCCCAATTCAACAATTAAATTTCCGATTGATTCTTGAACTGGTAAACGAGCGCCAATAGCAGCAGCAACTGGTCTTTCCACTAAAAAAACTTCACGAGCCCCTGCTTGTAAAATAACATCTTCTAAGGATTTTTTTTCTACCTCTGTTATCTCTAAAGGAATAGAGGCCACTACTCGCGGGCGCGGAATTAGAGTAAAGCTATCATGATGAACTTTATTAAAAATCAATTTAAGCATTTTCTCTGTTATCTCAAAATCTGAAATCACGCCATTTACCAAGGGCTTAATAACTGAAATATGTGCTGGAGCTTTACCTAACATTTTTAAAGCATTATTGCCAATATCCACCACCTGATTGTTTCTGGTATTAATGGCCATAATTGTTGATTCGTTAACAACCAAACCTCTTCCACGCACATAAATACGAGTATTAGTTGTTCCTAAATCTAATCCAATATCTTTAGAAAAAATCTTTTTAAACATATGGTTCCATTTTACTTAATAGTTGCTTCATTGTAAATAGCTCACCATTCTTCTTGGACCTTTCTTTATATTCTATTTTTGAACCAGACTTTTTACTAACCACCAATCTAATAGGAATGCCAATTAAATCAGAATCTTTAAATTTAACTCCTGCCGACTGATAACGGTCGTCAAACAAAACATTAAAACCCGATAATTTTAACTTTTTGTAAACTTCTTGAGTCCTTTTAAGAATTATTTTGTTGTCTAAATCCAACCCTAATAAATGGACAGCAAAGGGAGACACGCTTGCTGGCCAAATAATTCCATTTTGATCGTGATTTAATTCTACTATAGTGGCCATAAGCCTCTCTAACCCAATGCCATAACAACCAGCAATAATTGGCTGTTGTTTCCCCTTTTTGTCAATAAAAAAAGCTTTCATTTTTTGACTATAAACAGAGCCTAATTTAAAAATGTGTCCTACCTCAATGCCTGTTTTAATAATTAATCTACTATTACATTTAGGGCAAAAAGAAGCTTTGTTTCCTACTTCTACATTAGCAGCCCAACCACATTTTTCGCAAAACAAAAGATTATCTTCTCCCGATTCAGACAAAATCATAAATTCGTTAGACATATTTCCTCCAATTGTTCCAGAAGAAGCTTCAACGATTATTGGCTCTAAACCACAACAACGATAAATTTTTTTATAGGCCTCAGTTACCTTTAAATAATAAGCATCTAAATCTTGAAATGAGGCATGGAAACTATACATGTCTTTCATTACAAATTCTCTAGTGCGTAATAAACCAGCTGTAGGACGCAGTTCATTTCTAAATTTATTTTGAATCTGAAAAACATATCTTGGCAAATCTTTATATGATTGAATAAAAAATTTTGCTATTTTAGTTATTACTTCTTCGTGAGTTGAGCCAAGCGCTAAATATTTGTTATGTCTATCTTTTATTTTAAATAAGGGCGGGTCAATAGTATTCCAGCGACCACTCTCCATCCATAATTCTTTCGGTTGCAAGCTTGGCATTCGTAATTCTTCCCCCCCAATTAAACACATTTCTTTTCTAATAATATTTTCGACTTTTTGATAAACCCGAAAACCTAAGGGCAAAAGCGACCAAACCCCACTGGTCAATTGATGAATATATCCTCCCCGAACTAAAAATTTATGGCTAATTGCCACGCTATCCTTAGGAGCTTTGCGTAAAGTTTTTGTTAAAAAATTAGATTGCAACATATAAATTAAAATAAATTTACTATTTCGCGAAAACTTACCACTACCATCAAAAACAATAATAAATAAAATCCAACACTAGTAGTAATCATCTCGATTCGTTGATTAAGGGGTCGACCACGCAAACCCTCAAATAAAGCGAAGACTATTCTTGAACCATCTAAAGCGGGGAAGGGAATAAGTTGAAAAGCCCCGATAGCCACGGAAATAACAGCCACAAAATGCAAAAGATAGATAAAACCAACTTGAGCCATGCCCCCAATCATCTGGGTTATGCCAATTGGTCCCAAGATACCACCAATCATTTTGCGTTTAAATATTAATGTCTTAAAAATGAGTATTATCCCATAAAATATTTGACCCAATAAATAAAAAGTCATGCTCAATCCTTTGGCTATAGCTTGATACCAAGGATATCTAACTAATGCTGTTTTAGACAGAGATACTCCAACAAATCCTTTATTTAAAACGCTTTCGTCTGAAGCGTCATCATCTTGAAAAATATCTTGATAGGGCAAAACTGACAATTCCTGAGTTATAATCTCCTGCTTGCGTTTAACTTTGACATCTATAGATTTTCCCATTTTGCCTTGAATATAATTCTGCGTTTCAGCTACTTCCGTAAATTTTTGACCATCAGTCTCAAGCAGAATATCTCCTACTTTCAAATTGGCTTTAGATGCGGGTGAATCAGGAAAAATTCCGCCGATTTGAATAGTGATTGGACCAACAATTTCCCCCTTGGTTAAATCCTCCTGACTTAAATCGCGCGGAATGCCAATTATACATAAGAAAGAAAAAATAGCAATTGCTAAAAAAATATTCATTATCGCTCCGCCAGCGCTTACCAAAACTTTTTTCCACCAAACTTGAGCTGAAAAACTATCATTTTCCGGAAGAGCGTTCATTTCACCTTTTAATTTGGTGAATCCTCCCAACGGAATATAATTCAAAGAATAAATAGTTTGGTCGGAAAATAAAGCGGGACTCTTTTTTCCCCAAAAAAATTTCGGTTTTCCCTTTTTAAAAACAAAACCGCCCATTCGCGGAGGATAGCCAATACCAAACTCTTCCACTTTCACTGAAAAAATCTTAGCCATTAAGAAATGGCCAATCTCGTGAAAAAAAATCAAAACACTTAAAGCTATAATAGCCAAAAGAATAAACATAAACGCTTAAATTACCATTATTTCCTCTTGCTTTTTTTGCCCTATTAATTTAATTTCTTCTTGTTTCTTTCGACTTAATTCATCTAATTCATTAAAAAGGCGATATTTATCATCTTCGCTAATTTCTTTAGCTCTTTCATCTTTAACAATTCGTTCTCTGATTTCATCGCGTATATTACGTAGGGATCTGCGAGCATCTTCTAATTTTTCGTGCAAAACTTTAGTTAAACCTTTTCTTGTCTCTTCATTTAAAGACGGTAGCTTAAAGCGAATAAATCCTTCGTTAAGCGTGGGCACAGCACCTAAATTAGCAGTGGTTAAAGCCTGTTCTATGTTTTTGGAAACATTTTTGTCCCAAGGTTGGATTAAAATCAAACGTGGTTCAGGAGTGCTTAAAGACGCCAACTGGTCAATCCTAGTCTTAGCTCCATAAACATCAACTAAGATATGGGCTACTAATTCCGTGCTAACTCTATTAGTGCGTAAACTTTGAACATCTTTCTTTAAAAAATCAATCAGTTTATTAAATTTTTCTTGATAAGATTCAATAAAATCCATAAATTTAATTTAATTATTAAAAGATTGCATTCCTAAATAAAGAATATTGGGGTTAAATGGGTCAATGATTAATTGAGATAATTGATTTTTGGTGGAAACCGATTTAGGAGTCCAGTTTAAGCCACCATCAATGGACTGAAAAACCACATTTTTATCCAAAGCTACATAATATATGATGTTGGGGTCTGGCATATAAACCGCAAAAGAAATTATTTTAACTTTGCCGTGATCCGTTAATAATTTATATTCCGTCCAAGTTTCACCACTATCATTAGTTCTTAATAATCCATAATCATTAGCGCTAATCAATACTTCGGGTTCATAAGATTGAAAAATTATTTTAGCTATCTTCTGAGCGCCACTATAACCCTTAAGCGATTCTGATAAAGAAATCCAATCTAAACCTCTGTTGTCGGAACGAAAAATCCCCTTTTGAGAAGTGCTAACATAAATTCTTTGCGTATCATAAGCGTTTACTAACACCTCTCTTATCTGGTCTTTAAAATTATTGATAGTTGCCCAGCTAAAACCATCGTCTTCACTACGAATTAATCGACCATCAGAAAGCCCTAAATAAATTCTTTGCGGATTAAGCGGGTCAACAGTCACATTATTAATAATAACCTTGGGTATAGCCTCTAAATAGATAATCTGCCATGTGCGTCCCGCGTCTAAGGTTCTAAAAACTTGATTATCAACTGCTACACAAACAATATGCTTTGATCGGGGATGAACAGCTATAGACATAATCTCTCCCTTGGGAAATGTTCTGATTTTCTGCCAGGACTCAGCAGCGTCAAAACTAACAAAAAGGCCTTGCTTTTTTGACCCCAAATATATGGTTTTGTTGTCTTGGGGGTCAAGCACAAGTGCGTTTACGTCTACTCTATCTAATGCTCTAACTTCATTTTCTAAAGAACAAATATTAACTTTTTGTTGCCAAGAATCTGCTGAATCTATACTTTTAAAAACCCCATTGCTATATTTTGGTTTCACTGTACAGCCATTCAAAAAAACAAACAAAAAGAAAAGTGAAAAAATAAGAAAAATTTTTGTTTTACGCATATACCAAAAATATTAAAATTAAACAAAATCGTTAATTACTAAATTTTCAATTGACAATTTTTTGTTAGCATATCTATCTAACCAAGATTGAGTTCTTAAAATTTGATTCATAAAAAAATAAAGTTCCATTTGAGAATATTTTTCAGACAAGTTTAACAATTTCTTTTCTCCCAATGTACTAGATGGAGTTAATTTCAATTTAACTAGCGCCAAATCTCTTACAAACTGAAGTAGAAAAAATAGAGTTTGTTTAGTATTAACTTTTAAAATTAGATTAGCCAATTTAAATTTATTTTCCAAATTATTTCGTTCTGATAAAAAAAATATAAATTTCTCCATCAAGTCTTCGCGACTCCTAAAACCTTCTTCTTTGTTATGAGCCAATTTTATAGCTAATCCAGGCAAATTTAAAGATAAATTAGAAATTTTTTGAGCATCAATTAAACTCAAATTAAATTCTTTTTTTAAAAAACAACTAAGTTCTTTTGATGACGGTGGTAAGAATCTTAAAATTTGACAACGAGAACGAATGGTAGCAGACAAATTACCGAAACCTCTGGCCAATAAAATTATGATAACATGAGAAGGAGTATCTTCTAATAATTTCAACAAAGAATTAGTAGCGGAAACTGTTAAACTATCAGCATTCTCTATTATAACAATTTTATAAGAACCAGAAAAGGGGGCTAAATTAACAATACTCTTAATTTTTCTTATTTGGTCAATACTAATATCCTTATCATCAATTTTGTCAACATAATAAACATCAGGGTGTTTTCCTTGAAACACCTGACGACAGGAATCGCATTGTTCACAAGGAAAATTTTGAGAATCGCAAAGTAAACTAGCGGCAAAATACATAGCTGTTATTTTTTTGCCGACATATTCTGGACCACAAAATAAATAGGACTGACATATCCTTTTATTTCTAATACTATTTTTCAAAAATTCTATAATTTTTTGATGACCAACAATATTCATTTTTTAGAATATACTTTAATTTGAAAACAAAACCTTTTTAGTAGATTGAGAGCATTTCTGCCAAGAAAAAGATTGAACACGTTTCTTCCCTTTTTCAACTAAATTTTCTCTGAGCCCTTTATTTTTAATTATCTTTAACATAACATTTTTGATATCTTCTGGGTCACGGGGGTTAAAATATAAAACTGCATCTCCGCCTACCTCTGGCAAAGAACCAGCATTACTAGTTAACACTGGACAATTATTAGCCATAGCTTCCAACAAAGGAAGGCCAAATCCTTCATAAAAAGAAGGAAAAACCAGAGCTATGGCCGAAGAATACAAAACAGACAAATCCTCAGAGTCAATATATCCAATTTCATTAATATCTTCTGATGCTAATATTTCTTTTTTAATTTCCGTATACCCATAACCAGGTTTGCCACCCAAAACCAAACTAGGAATTTCTATTTCCTGATTATATTTTTTTAATTTTTGATAAGCTTTGATTAGACCGATAATATTTTTCTTTTTTTCTAAACGTCCCAAATAAAAAAAGAATGGTTTTTTTATCTTATATTTATTTAAGACCAAATCAATATCGAGGGGTATATTAGGTAAAGCCTTTTCTGTTGCATAACCCAATGGGATAACTGTAATTTTTCCTTTAGGAGAACAAAAATTTTTTAAAATATCATTTTTAGTAAATTCAGAAGGAACAATAATTTGTTGAGCCATTTTTAAAGACCAATAATGAGAAAAAAAATAAAAAAATCTTTGAAACCAAGAATACGCTTTGGGGAAATGCTTAAACCCTAAGTCATGGACGGTTACAACCTTTTTAACCCAAGAGAACAGGGGGGAACAATGGGCTGGAACAAATAAAAGGTCTGGTGAACGAAATATCATTTCCCAAGCTAATCTTACTTGAGTCCATAAATATTTGGGAGGCCATTTCAAAACTCTTTCTTCCCAATTAATTGGCAATTCAGCCAAAGAGCCCTGAAGTTTAAAAGGGGTGTATAAAATAAATTTATCCCCTGGAGCAAGAGATATTTTCTTTAATTCTTGAATTAAATGATAAGAATACCATTCAATACCTGTTTTTTGTTCTCTATTTGCTCGCGAAGCGTCAATGCCAATAATCATGTCAAAAAAATTAAATATATACTGTCATTATATCCCAGAAACAAAAAATGTAAAGCAAAAAAATTTGGGAGTTTAATTCCCAAATTCTGTATTGCCGAGAAAAAGTAATAGTATAAACGGATACAAAACATTGATAAAGTGTTAGACTAAATATGAAAGTAAGCTACTGTATTTTGGATTACGGTTCAAAATCGCTGAAATCCTAAGTTTCTATATTTGCCAGAATCATAGTAATCACGGTTACTATGAGAGCGTAAAAGAGATTTTAGATACTACTTACTGATTCTTGGAGCGGATAGTTTTATAACTTACCGCCAGATAAAATACAGGAAGATTGAGTATATAAGCCCTTGGGCAGTAAAACTCTTCTTCCAGTGGTAATAGATGAGAATCAGTAAAAATTAAGGCTCCCGCTACAAGCAGAACGACAAGGTGCCGAATGTCTATCTCAATGACGACAAGCCGAAGCTTAGCTCGAACGACATCGACAACTCGAATGACAAGTGGGGCTCTGCCTCGTGTCGTAGTCTCTAGAATTGAAACTTATAAAAGCGTCTGTTGGGGGACGCTTTTACTTTATCGCAATGACCTAATCCACCCACCAAGCATTCTGCCTATTTCTTGAATTCGTTGTTCTATGCTTAGATATTTTTTAGTATCTAACATCTTTAATTCTCTAGCCATTCTAATCAATGTTTTTAATACATCAAATTCACTATTCGCTACTAAAAGCTTATTTTTCTTCTCCTGCCCATATGAACTAACTGCTATCAGTATTGATTCCATAAATGATAAAATATGCTCTTCACATCTTTTGCCGAGCATGTATTGATCCTTTTTGGGAAAAGTTTTTAGGTGCTGATAAAACTCTTTATATAAATCCACTGTCTTTTTCAAAATCGGCGCTTCATTTTGAATTTGATTTAAATTTTGCATATAAAAATTTATAATGAAATAAAATTTTAATATATCAAATTATGATTTATTATAAAAATATTTTTGAGGACATAATCTCAATGGAAAACTTGCTCTTAGCTTGGGATGAATTCAAAAAAGGCAAAAGAGAGAAACTGGATGTTCAGAAATTTGAATTTCGTCTGGAAGATAACTTATTTCAGCTTCATCAAGACCTTAAAAACAAGAAGTATAAACATAATGAATATTTTGGCTTTTACATTTACGATCCCAAGAAAAGGCATATTCATAAGGCAACAGTCAGAGACAGAATTGTGCATCACGCTATCCATCGAAAACTTTATCCAATTTTTAATCCGACCTTTATTTTCGCTTTATATTCCTCCAGAAAAGAAAAAGGTGTGCACAGGGCAATTATCAAGCTGGATAATATGTTAAGAACCGTTTATCAGACCTGTGGTAAATGTTTTGTTTTAAAATGCGATATTAAAAAGTTTTTTCCGACCATTGATCATAAAATATTAGTCAAAATTATTTCAAAACGAATCAAAGACAAAAATGCTCTGTGGCTTATAAAAAAGATCATTAAAGGTTTTGAATCAGAATTTACAACTCAAAAAAATAAAAAAGGGGTTCCAATCGGCAATCTTACTTCTCAATTATTTGTGAATATTTATATGAACGAAATGGATCAATTTATTAAAAATCAGATAAAAGCCAAGTATTATATCCGTTATGCTGATGATTTTATCATTGTTCATTATGATCAGAACTATTTAAGCCAGCTAAAAAAGAAAATAGAAATTTATCTCAGAGAAGAATTAAAATTATTAATGCATCCTAAAAAAGTCACTATCCGTAAATACTATCAAGGGGTTGATTTTTTGGGTTATGTAATCTTGCCTAAAGCAATAGTATTAAGAACCAAAACCAAAAAAAGGATTTTTAGAAAATTGAAACAAAGAGTAAAAGAATACAAACAAGAAAAAATTGATGAAAAAAGTTTAATACAATCGCTCAATTCTTATCTGGGAGTATTAAGTCATTCTAATAGTTATAATCTTGAGCAAAAGCTTAGGCACAAGATGTGGGAATGGTTAAAAGAATCTTAAAAAAATAAAAGAACAAGGGTAAATCATTTTACTGATTTACCCTCTTGTTGGTGTAAAATTTGTATCCACCACCTTCGGTGGATACAAGAGACAAAAAACCAAAAGGATCAAAGCACCAAGAGCTTAACCCCGACTACGACACGAGGCAGAGCCCCACCCGTCATCCGAGTAGACGAAGACGTCCGAGCTAAGCTTCGGCTCGTCGCCATTGAGATAGACAAGCGGCACCCTGCCGTTCCGCTTGTAGCGGGAGCCCGTGCAGTCCACATAGTGCTTTAAAAGCACATCAGTGTGGGTACACAGAGCAATGCCTTCTTCGGTGATTAGACAAGAGCGCTCTTGCTTTTTAATGAGCTTTTCCGTTGCCTCTGGGGACTTACCGAGCATATTGTTACCGTTTTCCACATCGTAGATGAAGTAAGGTTTTTGAGGAACTTTCACTTTGTCGGTGATCTCATTCGGATCAAGATAGGTATAACCCATCTTGTCTTTATTTCGAACCATGGGCAGAAGTGCATAAATGCCCATATAGGAGCGCGGAATCACCGGCACGAAAGGAATATTTCCTTCTGGAATTTCCATTCCGGACACTTTAGAAAGCACTCCATCACGCTTTTCTTGAAACATTTCTAAAATAACCTTTGGACAACCTCGGAACTTCAGGGTCTCTATTTGGATGTCAAACAGCTTTCCTAGTCCATTGCGACGTTCCTCGAGCATTTCGGTATCGGTCGTCTGTTTCTTGACCTCAGCTACCACCTCATCAACTTCTTCTGATGCTAAACCATGAAAAAGGGGTTTCAACTTGGCTACAAGCTCTTTCTTTTGTTCTTCACGTAATTTTTCTGTCATGATAATACCTCCATAGTATTATATTCGTTTTTATTCTTTTTTCAAAGATACTAATATTAATATAAGATATCAACATTATGGCAAATTTTGATGATTTTGTCAAGCAAAAAACTTGGGAATCCGATTCCCAAAATTTGTCAATAACCAAAAAGTTTGGACACCGAGTGTCCAAACTTCATTTGTTTTAATATTTGCCTATTTTGTGGTCATAATACTGCGTTTGTATGAATCTAGATTATCTAATGCCATTCCAGTACCTTTAGCTACCGATAATAGTGGTTCTTCTGACAAATAAGCTGGAACCCCTATAGCGCTTGTGAGTAATTTATCTAAATTTTTCAAAAGAGAGCTACCGCCTGACAAAACCATTCCCTTACTCATCACGTCTGCGGATAATTCTGGCGGAGTATCATAAAGGACTGATTTAACGGCTGTAATAATAGCGGCTAATTCATCTTGAATAGCCTCTGTAATATCGTCAGAATTAATAGTAATAATGCGAGGCAATCCCAAAATCATATCTCTTCCTTTAATGTCTAATTTTAATTTTTTCTCTAATGGCAATGCTGATCCTATTTTAATTTTAATCTCTTCCGCAGTTCTTTCGCCTACCGCTAAATTATATTTTTTGCGAATGAAATTAGCAATTGCCAAATCTAATTTATTACCAGCAACCCTAACTGAAGTACAAGCTACAATGCCTCCTAAAGAAATAACCGCTGCTTCAGTGGTACCTCCGCCAATATCAATAATCATATGCCCTGAAGCTGAACCAATGGGGATATTAGAGCCGATGGCGGCGGCGATTGGTTCTTTGATAATATATGCGGCCTTAGCTCCGGCTTTCATAGTAGCATCCACAACAGCTCTCTTTTCAGTAGATGTAATACCCCCAGGAACAGCTACCATTACTTCTGGACGAAAAAAACTAAAACGTCCAATTGCCTTACCAACAAAATAACGCAACATAGCCTCAGTTGTTTTGTAATCAGCAATCACGCCATCCTTTAATGGACGCATGGCAATAATAGTATCTGGAGTTCTTCCTATCATCTCTTTGGCGTCATCACCAACCGCCAAAACGCTTTTATCTACAGTAGAAATAGCTACTACCGAAGGCTCGTTGGTAACAATCCCTTTATTTGGCAAATAAACCAAAATATTAGTTGTGCCTAAATCTATGCCTATTTTTTTTACAAACATATATCAAATGAGTGCTTAGTTTTTAATTATCTCTCCTTTATATTTAGAATATTCTTTAAACAAAATAGAAAGAATTGTTGCCGCTGGAACAGCTAATATCATGCCTAATGGTCCAGCTATCTTTCCTCCAATTAGCAAAACAACAATGATTATCAATGGGTCAAGTCCAACCGCTTTATGCATTATATAAGGAGTAACTAATATATTTTGAATTTGTTGAATAACAATATATAGAATAATAACAACCAAAGCTAATGTAGGAGAAACTAAAAAGGCAATCATCACTGCCGGAATACCGCCCAGCCAAGGACCGATATATGGGACAAGTTCTGTTAAGCCAGCAATGAGCGCTAATGTCAACGCAAATTTAACGCCCAACACAGATAAGCCAATATAAGTTAATACGCCAACAAACAAACACAGAATTAACATTCCTCGACCCCAATCGCCAATTTCTTTTTGACTGGAGGCTGCAAAATTTTTAAACAATTTTTTATACTTAACGGGCAACAAAGAGCCAAAACGAGATTGCGTTTCCTTTTTTCTAACCGACAAATAAAAAGCAACAATCAGAATCATCAGAAAAGAAATAATTTGTCCGGCAACACTTCCTAATAAGGAAAAAAATGCTTTGCCACTAATGGGCGATGTATTTAACCACTGGCTTAATACGCCAGAAAATTGCATTTGCGTTTCAGTTGACGCGTTGGCTAAAAATGATTTTAAAAATACTGGAACCTGCTCTATAAAAAGTTTAGTTTGGCTAATAGCCATAGGCACCACAGCCCAACTAATTAATCCTAAGACAAGAAAAATAATGATGAAAACAAAAAAAGCGCCCAGCCAACGAGGTATTTTCTTGCGCTCAAGATAGTTCACTATTGGAGTAATAATAGTAGCCAAAAGACCAGCTACTAAAACTATCAAAATAACATCACGGATAATGTATAAAAACCATAACCCCAAACAAATACCCACGATTTTTACGATTGACCAAATGTCTGGCTTAATAATTGTAATTTTTTGTTCCGACATAATAATATGTTAAAAAATTTCTAATAAAATTATGTTCTAATGTTCTAATGTTCTATATCATTATATCCCTTCTTCTAAAACCCGCAAGAAGGGAGCCGAATTTTTAAAAGGGCCTATGACAGCCAAGTTTAAACTATTTTTTCTAAAAAGACGATTTGCTAAGCTTTTGATGTCTTCTGCTTTAACTATTTTAACTCTTTTTAGTCTTTGCTGAGGAGTTGTCATTTGTTTTAAAAACAATCCTTGTCTAGCATACCAAGAACTTAAAACTGAAGAATCTTCTAAAGACAAAAGCATAACTCCCTGGAAATAATCTTTAGCTCTTTTAAGCTCTTCTTTGCTGACGCCATATTTTTTTATCTTCCTTAATTCAGATAAAATAACCCTTAGGGTTAGAGAAACTTTTTCTTTGTCTACGCCAGCCCTAATAATATAACTACCAACATCTTGATAAGGATTTAATTCCGTTTTAACAAAATAAGCTAAACCCCTTTTGACCCTAATCTCACTAAAAAGACGGGAACTCATATTTCCTCCTAAAATAATTGACAAAAGAAGCAAAGTTTCTGTTTGAGGAGCTCCGTAAGGACAAGAGGACAAACCGCCTAAAGCAATCTGGGCTTGTTGAACATCTCTATTCAAAACCCGAACTCTATAATTCTTTTTCCCTTTAGAGCAAAAAGTATCATACTTATTTTTCCTTTTCTTGCTTAAATTATTGGCAAAATATTTTTGACTTAACTTAATTATTTGTGATTTATTAATGTTGCCCGTGACTGCCATAACCATTTGATTGGGCTGATAAAATTTATCCTTATAATCAATCAATTTAGTTAAACTCATTTTTTTAACATCTGAACTGCGCCCACTTATTGGTTTGCCTAACATATGATTACGATAAAGGGTTTCCTCAAAAAATTCATCAATATATAGTAATGGATTTTCTTCATACATTTTTATCTCTTCGCAAATAACATTCTTCTCTTGCTTAAATTCAGCTGAATGAAAAAGAGAGTGAAAAAGCATATCTGAAATAACATCAAAACTAACATTTACTTTGTCGGCTGTGGTCTTAATCCAATAGCCAGTATGATCTTTGGAGGTAAAAGCATTAAACTGAGCGCCAATTTTATCTAACTCTTTAGCAATAGCTAAACTGCTAGGCCGACGCGAAGTTCCTTTGAACATCAAATGCTCAATAAAATGCGAAGCTCCATATAAACCATTACTTTCATAACGAGAACCAGCTGGCAATAATACTAAAACAGTAACTGTTTTAGTATTTTGGTCTGGAGCTGTAATTAATTTAAAACCATTTGAAAATATTTTTTCTGAATACATAAGCTGGTTAATTAGGTAATTGGGTAATTAGGATTCTAATTTTTCTCTAAAAAAATCAATTAAATTATTGATGTCAATTCGTTCTTGTTTCATTGTATCTCTATCGCGAATTGTAACTTTTTTATCTTCTATGCTATCAAAATCAACAGTCAAACAATAAGACGTTCCTATTTCATCTTGACGACGATAACGACGACCAATAGAAGAGGCCTCATCATATTGAACTGTCCAGTGTTTTTTGAGGTTATGATAAATTTTTTCAGCTATTTTCTTCAAAGAATCTTTTTTACTTAAAGGCAAAATCGCTATCTTAATAGGAGCTAAATTATGATGAATACGTAAAACAATCTCCTTTTCTTTATTGGATTTAGTAGTAGTTGTGCGTCCCCCTTCTATTTCAGTATAAGCGTCAATCATAAAAGCTAAAAAAGAACGAGCTACGCCAGCAGAAGTTTCAATAATATGTGGAATAAATTTTTTTCCTTTTTCAATATCAACATAAGTTAAATCTTGCCCACTATGCTTGCTGTGGTTAGATAAATCCCAATCTCCTCTGTCATGTATACCTTCTATTTCGTCCCATCCCCATGGAAATTTGTATTCTATATCTACAGCCCTCTGGGCATAATGAGCTAATTCTTTAGAAGAATGCTCCCGAAATCGCAAATTTTCTTTTTTTATCCCTAAATTAAAATACCAATTTTGACGTTCTTTTTGCCAATACTTAAACCATTTTTCTTTTTCGGATTTATCAGGAGAAATAAAATATTGCATTTCCATTTGTTCAAATTCTCTGGTTTTAAAAATAAAATACCGGGGAGTAATCTCATTGCGAAAGGCCTTGCCAATTTGCGCTATTCCAAAGGGAATTTTTAAACGCATAGCATCTTTTATTGCCCGATAATTCATATAAATCCCCTGACAAGTTTCTCCTCTTAAAAAAGTGACTGCCGCGTCATTTTCTAAGGGTCCAATAAAAGTTTTCATCATCAAATTAAACTTTTTTTCTTTGGTTAGCTCTCCGCCACAATCAGGACATTTATTTTCTTTCAAATAATCCTTGCGAAAACGATGATGACACTTTTTACACTCCACTAAAACATCGCTAAATCCTGCAGTTAAATGACCAGAAGCTTTCCAAACCAAAGGAGACATTAAAATACTGGCATCTATGCCCACTATATCATCCCGATATTGAGTCATATTTTTCCACCAGGCCTGCTTAATATTGTTTCCCAACAAAGTGCCTAAAAAACCATAATCGTAGCAACTTTCAAAGCCACCATACATATCAGAAGAGGGGAAAACAAATCCCCTTCTTTTGCATAAATTAACAATTTTATCTAAGGAATTATTCATTTTTAATTAAATAAAAATTAATACGCGGTATCATTTTCATTTTTAAACGTCTATTTAATAATTTTTGACAAAATCCTGCCATCTTACGTAACGAACCAAACGTTTTCTTTGCTTTATCAACAGGAAAAATACTTACCGATACTTTTGCTGAGAATAAATCAGATGAAGTATCTACATCCACGATTGTTACTAATGAATTTTCGGGCGCCTCAAACTCACGAATAATAATCTTGCTTAATTCTCTTCTAATCAATTCATTAACCTTTTTCTGTCTTAAAGAACTCATAAAAATTACAGCAATTTGAATGTATTAATTACTAAATTAAACTTATATCCTAAATAAGCGGCTGCTTTCCTACAATAAGCCATGCGGTCAGTAAAAATTTCAAAATATTCTATAATAGGAACAAAATTAGTATCAATCTTTAAAAGCAAACTAATTTGTTTCTTTGCTTTATTAACCTTTAAATCTGAACGGGTAACCGCATAGTTTACTCTATTATGTTTGTCTGTCTTAATTTCTTTTAAAGACCTGGAAGAGACTCTTGTCCTATGAACATCTGATTTATCAGCCAAAACAACCAAAGCCGATATATTATTAGTCAATTTCATGGTATCTTTGTCATGATTAGCAATGGCCTGCATAACTAAAGATATTTCTTCTTCTGAAAAATCATTCATAAAAATTTGATGGAACAAAAGCGCGCCCCAATAATGATGTCGAGAACGCCCTAAAAAATTACCCATATCATGACAAAATCCAGCAATACCAGCCAATTCAGCTTCATTTTCTTTGAATCCCATCTCATTAGCTATTCTTCGCGCTTCCTTGGAAACTAAATTGCTGTGCCGAAAGCCATGCTCGGTATATCCCAAAGCTTGCACAGCTAAATCACTTTGTTTAATAAATTCCAAAATTTGGGGATGATTTTTGATTTGTCGTAAATTTAACATAAAATTAAATATTTAATTTTGCTTTAATTCTTACTATATTAAAACCTTTAACATTACTATCTGTTATCTTAATTAAATTATATCCTAAAAACAAAAAATGTAAAGCAAAACACAAAAGTTTGGAAGCCGAGCTTCCAAACTTTATTCTTTAATGGTATTAAATATTTATCTGCAACATTATTGTTTAACGACATATGTGCCCATCACCCATCCTGTTTTGCCACTTTCATAATTTATCTGATACCAACCATTCTGTTCAGCAAGAATAGAATATTCCTGCCCCTCAGACACCAAAGTAATAATATCTCCTTCTAATCCCGCTAAACTTCTTACTCTTAATTTTGATGTATTAATCTTAATGCTTGAAACAGTAGAAGAATCGCTTAGAACAGTATATATACCCATTACCCATCCTGTTTTGCCACTTTCATAATTTATCTGATACCAACCATTCTGTTCAGCAAGAATAGAATATTCCTGCCCCTCAGACACCAAAGTAATAATATCTCCTTCTAATCCCGCTAAACTTCTTACTCTCAGTCTTGACGTATTAATGGTTATTGTTCGTAATACAGTCGTTATATCTTCTGATATTGCGACATCTTCTCCTAAAGTATAAATGTCTAATACTGATTGTTCAACATCGACAACATCTCCCCATTTATATCCTCTGCCTAAAAATATCTCTGCACTCTTAATAGGTCTTTTTTCATTATTATATATCAAGTAAACACCATAAGTGCCTTGTTTTCTGACGAGCATTCCGTCGGATAAAGTACCGACTGGTTGTTCTACGACCTCTTCATATATGGTCACGGCTAAACCGAGAGCGCAGTTATCCATCTCTGCTTGACTAACAACAAGTATATCTCCCCATTTATATCCTTTGGATAAAAATATCTCTGCGCTTGTAATTGGCCGCCTCTTGCCACTTTCAATTAAATAAACAGCTGGACTTTCGCTTGTCTTGACTAAAGCATTTTCCGCAATAGCACCAACGCCCGCAAGAGAAAGATCTACTGATAAAAAGTAAGGAGTTCCTGTTGTTTCAAAGACAGCAAATTTAGTAAAGTGATCCGTGGTAAACGTTACTTCATTTGTTACTGGATCAAATTGAGCACCAGGGATTAATCCCCAGCTATCTGTTCCATTATTATAGTAATAAAGACCTAAATCAGAAGTATCCTCAGGTAAATCAGGAATTGTAATAGTGACAGTTATTGCTCTATAAAAACTTGTAACCGCCACATTATCTGCGTCAACAGCACTAATTTCAAAAACCGTATTTCCAATCAAGATAGCCCCTACTGTTGCTAATGGAGCTTCATAATTAACTAATGACTTTTGTTCAACATCAAATGTAGTTTCAACTTCTACCGTGCAAATAGGAATCTCAATTACTATTTCACTATTGTCGGTAAAAGTTTTAGTTAATATCCCTTCTTGAGCATAGCTTAAAGTTAAAGATTCATCCTCTGATGATATAGTTGTTGTATCTGGTGATGGTGGAATATAATAACCACCACCTCCAGTAGTAACAACAGCAGCAGCTATCGTATAAGTATCACTAGAACTTGGTCCAGATGAAGCATCAGCATAACAAGCAATACTTTTAATAGTGGTAGTGGAACTTACTGAAATGGCCGAACTATAGGCGCTACCCGTAGAACAGGCAATAGAACTGGAACAAACTGGAGTTGTGCTATTGGTTGTATAACATATCGCAGTAGAACCACCAGCAGTTAAACTGACGCTTTGACTTGAGGTATAGCTACCAGCCACTGGCGAAGCAGTCGGGGCAGATTTAAGAATACCATCCATACTTCCTACCCCGCTTTGCACACCAGTTGTTAAAGTATCTTCTATTTCTGAAGCTCCTGCCACACCTGTGGTTAGATATAAACAAAATATAATTAAAGCAACAATTTTGAAGATTCGTTTCGTCATAAACATAAATTTAATATATATAAATACTAATAATTAAATTATTCGCTAAGAACTCCATAAGAAGTAGAATACGAACCTCCTGATGAATTTTCTGGAACCTTTACTTCAACCCTTACCTCAATTTGTCGTCCCGCTGTATCAGAATCTAAATCAGCATTCAAGGTCATGCCACTTGTTGGGTAAGTACCAGATGCTGCTATATCAATAGCATTATCTGCATCAACAGCATTTGTTGCTTGAACTGAATAAAATCTCATATTATCTGCTACTGCAATAGTGTTATCGCCACTCTGCCAATCATCAAATCTCATATTAAAAGCCGTTTCTGATGTCGGCACAGTTATACTAAATAGCCATGCCCAACCATTAGCGTAAGTAGCATCAGCTGTAGCGTATGATTTGACTGTAGAAATACTAGTTACCGCTAAGCTACCATTTCCTAATGCTACTGTAGTAAAGTTGCTGGCTGTAGTTGAGCCGTAAGCTGTTGCTAAAGCATTGCCAACAACATCTTTAACTCCTGTTCCTACCTGAATCCAATAAGCTGTTTCATATTCTAAATTAGAACCATGAACAAGAATTGCCCTTGTATCGCCTTCTCCTATGCTAACAGGAGCAGTAATTGGACTTGAACAATCTGTATCAGAAACTAAACAAAGCTTAATATTGCTAGAAGTTAATGTAGTTCTATCCATTGCTTCTGAGAAATCAACATAAGGATCAAGGGTAACGGCTACATTAGTGAGATTATCAGTAGGATATATAGCAGAAACTGTTGGCTTGGTAGAATCTGACTGATAAGTTGTAATGAATACTATAGTATTACTATAACCAACAGCTGTGTTAACAGTATCTTTTACTCTAACAGTATGAGAACCATTGGTCAGGGCAGAAACATCTAAAGTATATGTGCCAGGATTAGCATTGGTAGTAGCAGCTACCCAGCTACCACCATCTATTGAAACATAAGCGGCCGTTGTTGTCGCGCTATTAGTTGTGAATGTTATATCATAGGAAGCATTGGTAATATTCGCACTAACGCTAGGCGTAACTATAGCAACTGTTGGCGTGCCAGGAGTAGTATCAGCTACAGTTGTGAAGTCATAATCACCATTAGCAGCTAAAGCATTACCAGCTACATCAGTAACTGCTGTAGATATTCTGTAAATATAATTTGCAGAATAACTAAGCAAGGCAAGTGAAGTAATATCTATTTTTGTTGAAGCGCCATCGTTTGTTAACGAGACTACACTTGAAATTTCTATATCGCCAGTATTTACAGTATTACTATTATCAACATCAATATAAAGTTTCACCGTACTATTATCAACATTAGCCAATGGTTCACTGAATGTCACTCTTATAACCGCATCAATAGCTACATCAATAGTAGCATCTGCTGGCACAGCATCACTAATCGTTGGAGGAGTAGTGTCGTCGGCAACTATTGTTGTAAATTCCTGACTCGCTTTAGTAGTATGATTCTCTATAGTATTGCCAGCTACATCTTCGGCTCCTGAAACCCAGATATAGTATTGGGTGTCATAATCTAAACTAGCGGACGGATCAATAGTGGCAATGGTAGAAGTAGGATAATTAAGAGTCACCGATGAGCCAACTATCGCATCAGTACTATATACTCTTAACTGAACAGTGTTGGTATCTACTGTGTCAGAATCCATTGCCTCATCAAAGGTTACTGTTGGTGAAATAGTTATAGCTGTAGAAGTCGTATTATCTGTTGGGAATTGAGCAGAAACTGTTGGATCAGTAACATCAGCCGAAGAAGCTATTGTAGTAAATTCCTGACTTGCCTTAGTAGTATGATTCTCTACAGTGTTGCCAGCTGCATCTTTAGCTCCAGAAACCCAGATATAGTATTGGGTGTCGTAATCTAAGCTAGCAGATGGATCAATGGTGGCAATAGTAGAAGTGGGATTATTAAGAGTCACTGTTGAACCAACTATTGCATCAGTACTATATACTCTTAATTGAACAGTGCTCGTGCCTACTGTATCAGAATCCATTGCCTCATCAAATGTAACTGTTGGTGAAATAGTTATAACTGTAGAAGTTGTATTATCTGTTGGGAATTGAGCAGAAACACTTGGATTACCAGCATCAGTAGCAACAGTAGTAAAATTACTAGCTGTGCTTGAACCGTAAGCTGAAGCTAAAGGATTACCAACCGCATCTTGAACTCCTGTTGTCACATATAGATAGTAACCAGTGTCGTACTCTAAGGAACTGGCTGGAGCCAAAGTGGCCCTATTCTCTCCTTCATTTAGAGTAACAGTACAAGTTACAGTTGCATCACCATCGACTTCCTTTAAAAGAATATTAGTGGAGTTAATGGTTGATGGCTTCATTGCTTCTGCAAAAGTAACATAAGGATTAACAGTTATAGCAACGTCTTCAGCATCATTGACTGGAACTTGGCTTGGGGCTGCTGGAGCCGAAGTATCAATTACAATGGCTTTGTTAGCGCCCAAGGAATTAGCTGCTGCTGGTTCTGCTAGAGTTAATGTAGCGGTATTGTCGGCAGAGTCATTGATTGTTCCACTATTTAATGCCAGAGAGCTATTGGCCACATAGTCAAGGTCAGAAGAAGTATCAGTTGTCTGGACTGTGTAATTGAAGACCAGAACATCAGTACCTGAGCCACTAGCATAATCTATATCTCTATTAGTATCGCCTGTTTCTAAAGTAATCTGAGGTGTTCCAGTAACTGTGACTGCCTCACTAAAGGTTACTGTTATAGCAATAATATCACCTACTTTGTAAGAACCGTCAGCTGTGCTAGATGATACACCTGATACTGTTGGATCAACCGAGTCAGTGGTAACATAGAAATCCTTACTTTTATCTGCACCCCACGCTGCAATTGCATTACCCGCTGAATCTTTTGCTCCAGCAGTTACTTCTAAATAATAATGTCCATTAATACTTAAGTCTGCATCTGGATTAATTAATGCTTTGGTCCTATCGCCTGACGGAGTTACCATTGCTGAAACAGCGTCTCCTGAAACAAATTCTTTCAAAAGCACAGTACTATCACTGATAGTAGTGGAATCCATTGCTTCGTTAAAGGTAATATATGGATTAACAGTTAGAGCAACGCTATTTGCACCATCAGTAGGATATTGCGCGCTAACCTGAGGAACTGTACCATCTGCTGTATAAGTTCCAGCAGCTATGCAAGCTCCATCTGTAACGTTTGTTAAATCTAAATCATTCCCAGCAACATCTGCTAACCCACTACCTGCAATTATCTCTAAAAATGAAGTGGCAGCTGAAATACCTAATCCGGTATCTAATTTAATAGCGTTTAGATCGGTAGCAGACAAACTAACAGTTAAGGTGTCAGAATCTGTCCAAGCGCTAGTGCTATCTGTAAGAGTTCTAATTTGAACACTCAAATCTGTATTATTATTTTCCTGAATAGTTATTTTAGTTTCATCAATATTCACATAAGCCATTACTTCACTAAAGTTAATGATCATAGTTTCTGCATCCATATCTAATGTCCAATCGTCAACTGGTGTAGGAGCTGCACCGTCTGCGGTTTCAGCACCCCCTACTGTCACGGCTCCTGCAGCATTAGCTACTCCGGCCACGTCAGTAATATTAACGCTAGGGGTTACTATAAGGTGAGCAGCTAAATCAGTATTGGTAATAAAG
>Ga0307992_1000262_pt1 | contig 34064 bp, 29 predicted proteins | sample EllFjometagen133_FD_203162 | JGI IMG/M metagenome (GOLD analysis project Ga0307992, IMG submission 203162) | Marine microbial communities from Ellis Fjord, Antarctic Ocean - #133 | ecosystem: Environmental > Aquatic > Marine > Unclassified | place: Southern Ocean | collected 2014-10-08
ATAGAATGATAGAATGATAGAATGATATAATGATAGAATGATAGAATGATAGAATGATAGAATGATAGAATGATAGAATGATAGAATGATAGAATGATAGAATGATAGAATGATAGAATGATAGAATGATAGAGTGATAGAGTGATGGAATTATAAAATTGTATAATTGTAGAATTGTATAATTAACCACTCATCTGCCTCCCTGGTTACATTTTAAACAATATCTGTACCTTGGTTCCATTTTTATAAAAATTCACTTCATCTGATAACTGTTTCATCAAAAAAACGCCCCTTCCATGTATATTTTCAATGTTTTCTGGCGCAGTTGGATCCGGTATTCTCATATAATCAAAACCATTACCCTGGTCTTCAACATAAATTTCAATTCTGTCTACACCCTTTGTTATTTCTATCTTAACCGTTTTCTCCGGATCAAGTTTATTTCCATGTACTATGGCATTATTTGCCGCCTCTATAGTTGCAACCAATACTTTCCCATATAAACCTTCGTCTATTTTTTCAATTTCTTTAAAATTATCTACTAATTTCTCAACCTCCCTAAGATTTTCCTGTATTGATGCAATTTTTACAACGTTTCTCATCTTATAATTATTTTCTCCCTTCTCCTTATACTATCTTTTCCCTTTTCAGGTTACAATTTACCATTTTATTTTGCAATCCATGCTTCCGGATTCATTTTTACATTGTTTTCCCATATTTCTAAATGTACTACATTGTCTCTTTCAGAATCACTATTAGAATAAACAACTCCAATTTTTTGCTTAGTTTTTACTTTTTCTCCTTTTTTTACACTTACCTCAACAAGATTTTGATATACCGTGAAAAAATTACCGTGTTTTATTAATACTGTACTATTCGCTCCTTTGATTACGACTATTCTTCTTACCTCTCCATCAAATATAGCCCTAATTTCTCCTCTATCAATTGTTGCAATATCAATACCGTTATTACTTATTTTCACATTTTTCAAAACAGGGTGTTTATGTTCTCCAAATTTTTCTACTATTATACCTCTTTCAGTCGGCCATGGCAGTTTCCCCTTATTACTTGAAAAATTTATTGCAATATTTTGTTCCTCCGGTGTCAACTTCATTATTCCACTTCCTTTACTTCTTTCTCTTTCTTCAGCAATAATTCTGGTAATTTCTTTTTCTAGTTCTCTTGAAATCCTCTCTCTTTTCTTTAATTCATTCCTTAGCTTCCTTTCCTTCTTCTCAAGGTTTATTACCATTCTGTTCTTTTTATCCTTTTCAATATTCAGCTTTTTCTTCTCATCTTTTCTTATATTTAATAACTCTTGCTTTACATTTCTTTCCCTTTCTAATTCAACCTCTTTAATATCCAAAACAGTATTTATTGCCATAATTTTCTTTCCCTGCTTTTTTCTATAAGCAGCGTATTGCTGATAATATTTTAGTCTTCTATATGCCTGTCCATAATTTTTTGATGCCAAAATATAAATAATATTCTCCTGATTCTTTCCTTTTTTATAACTGCTGATTATTATTTTTTCATATTCCTTCTTTATCTTCATTAAATCATTTTCCAGCGAACTCATTATCCATTTATTTTCTTCAATCTTTTTATCTACTAAAACAATTTCCTCCTCCAATGAATTTACATAATTGCTCCTTTTATCAATTTTTCTTTTAAGAATTATTAATTGATTTAATGATTGCTTTCTTGATTTTTCAGTTCTTCCAAGTAATAAGTTTGTAAATTCAATATCCCTCATCGCCCTGGATCTTTCCTTCTCAAGTTCCTTTCTTGTTTGACAAAACCCCTCCCCTGCGAACCCTAATGCCCACAGTATCATTATTATAGACAACCACCTTCTTTTCGTTTCGTAAATCATAAATTAATTACTTTATATCCAACCGGTATTTTCAGTTTCGTATTTATCTGCTTGTCTATTTCAACTCTCTCATATTTAATTATAGCCATATTTTTTATTTTCATATTATGTACTTCAATTCTAATTTCTTTTGGAAACTTCATATTTCCAATATTGCTCCAGGTTAAATATTCAATTTTTAGTATTTCTTCCTCACCTATATTTTCCATATATTCAATAATGCTGCTATTCTTCATATTTACAATAAATTTTATTTTTCTCTTTTCTGGTCCTTCTTTAAAAATAATTAATTCATTGTTTTGTTCTCCTCTTTTTATATCATATCTGGTTTCTCTACTTTCTTCTAATTCTCCCAAAAGCATCGAATTATTGTTAATCAGTAAATTCTCAGCTTTTATATAAGTATTAATCAATCCAAAATATTTCTTCATCTGTTCATACCCCCCACAATACACTTCCTTTTTCATCCTATTAATAATTTTCACAGAATCCCTTGTTAACAAAATTCTTGCTGTTTCAATTCCAATTCCGCTTTTAACTGTTATCCCAATTTCTTCACCTTTAATAATTTTTATGTCCCCATAAAATTCTTTTCTTCTCCAATTTTCTTTTATCTCACAACTATATTTTTTTATCCAAATTGTTTTGGCATTAATCTTTTTTCCTTTCAAATTTTCTTTCACACTCTCTACATTGTCCCTATTAGAAAAATTAATACTATTCCTTGTTGTTTTACATCCCCATAACCCCGTATATAATAAACAACTACAAACAATAATAATATTTATCTTCTTTTGTTTCACCCGTTTAAATTTTTTATGTTAATGACAGGGATACTTATTATTTTCAAAGGTATTCGCGAGCTCACTGCCTATCAGCAGTTCGCTTGTTACTCGTTCCCGCAAGATCCCATGTTCCAATCCCGCTCGTAAACTTCCATGTGGAAAAATCCTAATACTGTCATGCAACTATTTTTTAATCATTTTTGTTTGTGTACTAATGATACATTGAAGTTTCATTTTTCAGTTGAAATTAATGCATCCCTATAAACCATAATACTTACATAGATTTTGTGATCGATGTGCTTTTTCCTCCGTAACGTAATGAATGCGGGAAGCAATCTCTCCTCTTCACTTATTAATCTTTTCCTTTGCCTCATAAATTTTCTTTTCAATTTTCACTTTATCTCCACCTAAGATTATTGAATCTTCCCATGTTTCAACAGCTCTTTTATATTCTTTCATCTCATAAAGCATATCCCCATAATGTTCTGTTATTTCCGGATCATTTACCCCTGCATTATTCATGGCTTTTTCTAAATATATTTTTGCCTCATTAATTTTTCCCATTTTAAATAAAATCCATCCATATGTATCTAAATATGTAGCATTTATTGGTTCTGTTTTTATACACTTACTACTCATTTTAAGTGCTTTTTTTAACTTACTACCTCTTTCTGATAAATAGTATGCATAATTATTTAATACAATTGTGTTTTCCGAATCAATTTCCAGAGCCATTTCCATTGCTTCATCTGATTTCTTGTCCAAACCCATACTTCTGTAACCATCACCTATTAAAGAATAGAATTGAATTTTTAATTGCTTGTCATTTTTTAACAAACTCAATCCTACCTCCAATGCCTCAATTGCAATATCATATTTCTTCAACTCACTTGCCGAAATCCCTCTAAGCATATACAATGTTGGCCTATCCGGATAAATATTGATTGCCTGTTCGCTTTCCCTGTATAGCTCCTGATAATTTCTCATACTATTTTCAATTAACAGAAACTGTTCCCATAAAACAAAATTCCCCTTTCCTTTTTCTATTATATATTTTAATTTATTTCTGGCCTCCCCCAGTTTCCCTGTACTTATACACAAATCTGCTGCTATTGCTTTAACTTTGTAGTCATCAGGATATTGATCCTCAAGCATATCAATTAATATTTCAAGATTTGCCGTATAGTCTCTCGTTTCTCCCGGATTTGATACGAAAGATAACATCATGCGCACTTTCTCGTTTACATTTATTTCTCTATTGTTTATAATCTCTTTTACTATTTCAAAAACTTTTGAGTATTCTTTCTTTTTTCTATAATATCCTAATAATGAAACTTTTGCATTATAATTATCAGGATCTATTTTAAACATTATTTCATAAGTCTCTTTAGCTTTATCATCATATCCGTTATTATTATACAGCTCTGCCAGAACACCCAGAATATTCACATCATTTTCATATATTTTCAACAATTTATCCAATTCATTTTTCGCCATCAGGAATTCTCCTTTCTTTTCATAAAGCTCCTCCTTTGCAAAACCCAAATGTTTACTTATCCCAACTTTTTCTTCCAGTTTTTCATATATTTCCAGGGCCTTTTCTTTATCACCATTTTCCTTATATAATTCACTTAGGTTAAACGCTAAATCATTTCTGTCGGGAAATTTTTCATAAATTTTTTCATATACCACAATAGTACTATCAATATTTTTTGTAATGTGGTATAAATTAGCAAGATGTAATTTATACCAAATATTCTCTTCGTCTATTTGCTCAGCTCTTTTGGCATATTCAATTGCTTTATTATATTTTCCTGTTAAAGTAAAAATACCCGATAATTCATAACTAGCAGCAGAGCTTTTTGCATTAAGCGTTAACGCTTTTTCAAAATATCCCACTGCTTGACCTAAATTTCCAAGCATTTTTTGTTTCACCCCTTCAACGAAATAATATTTGTATTCTGTATCTCTTTTCTTTATTTCTTCTATTTTAGTATTTCCTTTTGTCTTACTAATAACATTCTTTGTCGAACACCCTGTAATCAAAATTGCTACAATTAATAACCCAAATGCTATTTTCATCATTCCCTTCATCCGTTTAAATATTTTATATTAGTGACAAGGTTATTTATATTTTCTGCCTTTTTTCAAGTTCTGTGGTAGTTGCTCATAAATAAATTTATTTTCAAAGGTATTCGCGAGCTCACTGCCTATCGGCAGCTCGGTTGTTACTCGCTCCCACAATAACCCATTGCACAAGCCCGCTCGTGAACTTCCATGTGGAAAAACCCGGATACTGTTGTGCAATCATTATTTAATCATTTTTGTTTGTGGATTAATGATACATGGAAGTTTCATATTATTATAACTATTTATTGTCTGTCTATAATTCAAGAATAATAGAATTGTTTTGAATATCGAACAAGTAACACTGATTTTAGATTTTATAAATAATCAAGGTTTAATACTTCATAATTCGTTAATCGTTATTCGTTATTCGTTATTCGTTGTTCATTATTCCTATTAACAGTTGTATTTTGTTGTGTTGTAATGTACGAAACATAAGTTACTTACTTCCTGTATGTCCGAATCCTCCCTTTCTTCTCTTTGTTTCATTTAACTCAATTACCTCCTCAAAACGTGCTTTCTCATACTTGTTAATAATCATTTGGCATATCCTGTCTCCATTATTTATATCTACATTTTCATTCGACAAATTAATAAGAACTACCATAATTTCCCCTCTGTAATCAGCGTCAATTGTTCCCGGATTATTTAATACGGTAATTCCTTTCTTTATTGCCATTCCGCTTCTTGATCTAATTTGTGCCTCATATCCATCTGGCATTTCAATAAATAAACCCGTTGGTACCAACGCTCTTTCAAGTGGTTTAAGACTAATCTTTCTTATTATATATGCCCTCAAATCCACTCCCGCAGATTGTTCGGTACCGTATTCCGGCAGTTTATTATTTGATTTATTTACTATTTTAATTTTCATTTGTTAAGTGTTATTATGAAAGGTTCTTGTTTTTTACTCACCCCACTTAACTAACTTACCTGGTTTTCCATTTAATTTTTTCTTTCAATGAAACAACAACAACAAAAAGTATTAATAATCCTGTATTAATAATCATGTTAATTATTTCAATATCTGTTTTTACTTTTTCCGAAACCCAATACAGCACCAGACCAAACACAAAATATATTATAATTTTCCCTGTTTCATATGGTATTTTATAAAATCTTCTGCCAATATAGTAAGACATAATAACCATCGTAAGGTAACAGGCAATATGTGCCCATGCTGAAGCATGGTATCCAAAAACAGGCACAAGACTTACATTTATAATCACTGTAATCAATGCACCCACCCCTGTAATAATTGCACCATATTTTGTTAATTCATTTATCTTATACCATACAGAAAGATTTACAAAAACCCCATAGAGCAAGTATCCTATTAAAATAATTGGCACCACCCCCAGGGCATGGCTCACAATAAAATTCTTTCCCAGTAATAATTTTACAATAATATCCAGATAAAACATAACACCAAGAAAAATAAACATACCAAACAATACGAAATATTTCATTACTACAGCATATATTTCTCTGGCATTATTTTCATTAGAATTGGCAAATGCAAATGGTTCAAAAGCATACCTAAACATTTGTATAAACAATGCCATTATAACCCCTATTTTATAACTTGCGCCATATATTCCCAGCTGATTCATTGCCGTACTTTGGTCTGTTAACAGATGTTTCAAAACAATTTTATCCACAACATCGTTTATTGTTCCTGCCATACCAGCAATTAGCAATGGATAACTGTATATTATCATTTTTTTCCATAAAATTTTATCAATAACTATTCTAATGCCTAAAATTTCAGGTAACAATAGTAAAACTGTTACTATACTACCTGCCAGATTTGCTATAAACACATATCCAACACCTACTTCCGGTGAATAAATCAGGTTTATAATACCATTGGGCTCTTTTGAATAAATTTTAGGAGCCAGGACATAGAAAAATAATGCCAGTCCAATAATTACAACAACATTAACAATTTTAATTGTGGCAAATTTTAAACCTCTTTCTTCTCTTCTTAGTTTTGCAAAGGGGATTGCAGTACAGGCATCTATTGTTATTATCAATGAAAACAACAAAATATATTCTTTATTATCAGGGTATTCCATAACATTAGCAATCTGCTGGTTAAACAGTATTATTGCCAAAATGAATAATGATGATGTTATTAAAATAGAACCCAGAGCTGTACTGTAAACTTTTTGGGGGTGATTTTCCTTTGAAGCAAATCTGAAATATCCGGTCTCCATTCCATAAGTCAGAATAACAAGTAAAACCACCATATAGGCATACATCTCTGTTACTATACCATATTCTCCCGTTTCAAACACTCTTGTATAAAAAGGCGTCAAAAGAGCATAGTTTAGAAATCTGGGTACAATTGTTCCCAGGCCATAAATAGCAGTTTGCCCTACCAGTTTACGTATTTGCCCCAAAATAGAAACTTATTAATTATTTTTATTCCAATTTCAATGTTTATGATTTGAAAATGGTTGATTTCATTATACTTTGCATTTTTAAGTCGGCAATCTTCAGTCGGCAGTCGGCAATCTGAATACCGGACCTCTTAATGTAGGTTCTTAGTCAAACAAATCTTGAATTAAAAAACCACTAAGTAAATAGTAAATTATTATAAAATAACAAAACTTTAAAACAGAATTTTCCAATATATCGTTTTTTTCTGTTTTTCTTTTTTTGCTGACTGCTGACTGTTGACTGCCGACTATTAATTAATTATTTATGAAACCTTAAAATTATGATTTTTTTAATTATTTTGTGAAATCATGTTCTAATATATCTTAATTTTGCGCTACTAATAAAAACTTTAAAAATAATGAAAAGATTTGTATTCGCTTTTTTAATGTTTTCAACCATTTTCTTTCTCTCCACCTCCTGTTCTTTTTCCCTTAACGGATCAAAAGAAAAAATTATTATTATTGAAACAACCCTGGGTACTATCAGGGTAAAGCTTTATAACGAAACACCTTTACATCGTGATAATTTTATTAAGCTTGTTAAAGATGGTTATTATAACGGACAATTATTCCATAGGGTTATTAACAATTTTATGATACAGGCAGGCGATCCCGCTACCAGAATAAATTCTACTCCTGAAGAAAAAAAGAACAATGGTCCCGGATATACTATTCCTGCAGAGTTCAATCCCTCATTATTTCATAAAAAAGCGGCTATTGCTGCAGCCAGAGAGGGCGATATTGTAAATCCTGAAAAAAGATCTTCCGGCTCACAATTTTATATTGTTCAGGGTAAAATTTTTAGTGACGCCGAACTTGATCAAGTTGAAAAGCGCATTAACGATCAAAGTAAGCAGGCTTTATTCTTTAAATATATCAATGAAGAAAAAGAAAGGGCGATGGAAAATGAAGAGCCTATTGATTATGCAAAAATTCAACAGGCAGCGACACTTTCACTTCAAAAAGACATCAATAATTTACCCGTTTTTTCTATTCCCCCTGAGCAAAGATCTGTTTATAAATCTCTTGGCGGAACACCACATCTTGATGGTTCTTATACTGTTTTTGGTGAGGTTATTGAGGGTATTGAAATTATCGATAAAATTGCCGGTGTGAAAACCTCTGACAGCGATAAACCATTGACAGATGTTTACATTACTAAAATGAAGTTGTCCGGTTCCTGGTTTTAGCTTTTTTAACACTTTATTATTTTAAACCCACAAATCCATGCAGGAAAGAATAAATAAATTAAAATCTGAGGTTGATAACTTTACTACGGACACGCTTAATGATCTGGAAAATTTCAGGATCCGGTTTCTTGGGAAGAAAGGTTTTATTCCTTTTCTCTTTTCCGATTTTGCTTCTGTTCCCCCCGACCAAAAACGTAAATATGGAAAACTTATAAATGATCTTAAAATTTTAACTATTGAAAAGATCACCAGCTTAAAGGCTATTCTTGAAGAAAAATCTTATCAAGTATCAAATATCGATTTAACTCTTCCCGGAGATTCTTTTCCGGTTGGCTCTCGTCATCCAATATCTATTGTAAGAAATAATATAATAGATGTCTTTACCCGTATTGGTTTTATTGTTTCTGAAGGTCCTGAAATTGAAGACGATAATCATGTTTTTTCAAAATTAAATTTTCCCCCCGAGCATCCCGCCCGTGATATGCAGGATACTTTCTATATAGAAAAGGAACAATCTGAAAGCACAAAAGAATCAGATATACTTCTTCGAACTCACACCTCTTCTGTTCAGGTCAGGGATATGGAAAATTCAAGCCCGCCAATCAGAACTATTTCTCCTGGCAGGGTTTTTCGCAATGAGGCAATAAGTGCAAGAGCTCATTGTATTTTTCACCAGGTTGAGGGTTTATATATTGACACCGGTGTTTCTTTTGCTGATCTTAAGCAAACATTATTGTATTTCGCAAAGGAAATGTTTGGACAGGACACTAAAGTCCGCTTAAGACCTTCTTACTTCCCCTTTACGGAACCCTCAGGAGAAATGGATGTTTCATGCCTGATATGCGGTGGTAAGGGCTGTGCGGTTTGCAAACACACTGGTTGGGTTGAGATTCTGGGTTGTGGGATGGTTGACCCAAATGTCTTGGATAATTGCAACATAGACAGCAAGAAATATACCGGTTTTGCTTTTGGTATGGGAGTTGAAAGGATTGCACAACTTATGTATAAAGTAAATGATCTTCGTTTATACTTTGAAAATGATATCCGTTTTCTCAGACAGTTTCATGCCTCTATATAAAAAGAAGTTGAGTGGTTGAGTAAGGTAAGTGGGTGAGTAAGGAAGAATGAAGAGTCCGGGTTATTATTATTCCTACAACTTTAGGCACTTTAAACTTTAGGCATTTTAGGCACTTCCTTATTCAGGCACTATTATTTTTATTTCGTGTGTTAATTCCATTGCTTTCATGTAGCTATAGCTTACTCCACAGTATCTGTCTTGAGAAAGATTTATGGCTTTTTCCAGTTTCTCCCGGGGCAAATCCCTTCCTGTAAATTCGTATGTTAGGTGTATTTTGTAAAAATGTTTTGGGTGTTCTTCTGTTAATTCACCATCAACTTTCACATTAACAGTTTCGAAATTTACTCTCATTTTCCTTAAAATAGATACTACATCCATAGCGGTACATCCGCCCAGCGCAGCCAGCATTAATGGTTTTGGCCTTGGTCCCATATCCTCACCCCCAACATTCTCTTCGGCATCAATAATTATTTTATGTCCGTTTACTTCAACCTCAAAAGCCATTTTTCCTTTAAGTAATACATTTACAGTCTCTTTCATCAATTCTGTTTTTTATTATTATTAAATTTCTACAAAGATAATTTTTATAACTATTTTATTTTTATTTCATATTTATTTCCATCTTTGTAATTATCCTAAATATCTACAAATGAATAATAGTTCATATATACCAGATTGTAATGATTGTTCTTTGTTGTATAATTCCGTATTTAAACACCTGGAAAAGGAAGAACTCGATCGTGTTAACAATGAAAAAGAATGTTATTCTTACAAAAGAGGAAAAATATTATATAATGAAGGAAGCCGCATTAGCGGTTTTTATTGTATCAATAAGGGTATTATTAAAATTTATAAAACAGGTATAGACGGCAAGGGGCAGATTATCCGTTTTGCAAAAAGGGGTGAAATAATTGGTTATCGTTCTGTATTAAGCAACGAGTCTGCATGTACTTCGGCAAAGGTAATTGAGGATGCGTTATTTTGTTTTATCTCAGGTGAAACGCTGGTTTCCTTAATAAAGAATAATGGCAATTTTTCTTTAGAATTGATTAAATTAATATGCATTGAGTTGGGCGAAGCAAATTCTTATATCACTGATATTGCACAAAAAACAGTCAGGGCACGACTTGCCGAAATCCTTCTCCATCTTAAAAAAGAATTTGGTGTTAATAATGATAATGTTTTGAAAATCTTTCTAACTCGCGAAGAAATTGCTAATATTGTTGGAACGGCTACAGAATCTGTTATAAGATTATTGTCTGAATTTAAATCCGATTCGTTAATTGAGTTAAACGGCAGGCAAATTAAAATTCTTGATGAACAAGAACTTAATAGAATTGTTAACTTGTTTTAATCAAGTATGTTATTTAGTATTACATAAATAATTAAACCAAATACTATTAATCCTCCACTAATAATCAACATTTTATTGCTTTCCGCCTTGCTAATTTCGGATATTGCAAGTGTGACTACGCCTGCAATAATAAAAAGAAGTCCAGAACTTTTAAAATACTCTTTCATCTGATTATTTTTTAATTTATTATTTGTTTTGTTCTATAGCTTTAACAATCAATATAATATGATTATATTTATATTAATATTTATTGCTTCAAATATATACAAATTTGCCTGTCAAAACAAAATCATCTGAATAACAATCCGTTTATTCCGGTATTTTTTTTCCCAATATGCAAATATGCCCTTTCTGTTACCTCTCTGCCTCTTTGTGTTCTTTTAATATATCCTTCTTTTATTAAGAATGGTTCATAAACCTCTTCAATGGTCCCCCCATCCTCACCAACAGCTGTTGCAATAGTAGATATTCCTACGGGGCCACCATTAAATTTTTCAATAATGGTAAATAAAATTTTATTGTCCATCTCATCCAATCCATGCTTATCAATATTCAGCGCCTTAAGGGAATATTTGGAAATTTCCATATCTATATTTCCATTTCCTTTTACCTGTGCAAAATCTCTTACTCTTCTAAGTAACATATTTGCTATCCTTGGTGTTCCCCTGCTTCTTGAAGCAATTTCCACTGCAGCATTCTCATTAATATTGATCTTAAGTATTTTTGCTGATCTTTTTACAATTGTTGTCAGAACATTTTTATCATAGTATTCCAGGTGAAAACTAATTCCAAATCTTGCCCTTAGCGGACTTGTAAGTAATCCGGATCTTGTTGTAGCGCCTATAAGGGTAAATGGATTGAGCTCTAATTGAACCGATCTTGCTCCCGGGCCTTTATCTATCATTATATCAATAAAATAGTCCTCCATTGCTGAATACAGGTATTCTTCTACAACAGGACTTAAACGATGTATTTCATCAATAAAAAGCACATCTGGTTTTTCAAGATTTGTGAGTAAGCCCGCAAGATCACCGGGCTTATCCAAAACCGGACCAGAAGTAATTTTCATATTTACATTCATCTCGTTTGCAATTATATATGCAAGGGTTGTTTTACCAAGTCCCGGCGGACCATGCAGCAAAACATGATCTAATGCTTCTGATCTTTGGCTGGCTGCTTCTACAAATACTTTAAGATTTTCTATTACCTTATTCTGCCCCTTGAAATCATTAAATTCCAGGGGGCGGAGTTTTTGTTCATATTCGTTTTCTCTCTTTGTAAGTTTTTCTTTTCTTATATTTATTTTCTCATCCATCAGGATCTATTTATTTTATGAGTTTTACATCGCTTTCCGGCAAATTAAGCTTCACACCATTTACCCTGTATTCCTTATCGTCTTTGTATGTTATTGTCAATATAAGGTTTCCGTCTTCGTTAAATTTTTTCCACGTTTTTTCTCTACGTCCGTTATTATAATATCTTTCTTCTTTTGTATTCCCATTCTGCCAGAAGATCTGGTGTTTTCCGTCGGCGTTCCCGTTTATAAATTTCCCTTTATATTTTAACGATTCATCTTCATAAAAATGTTTCCAAATGTCGTTTTTCAAACCCACTATATATTTACCCACTTCACTGTGATCCCCAACACTTGTTCTCCATGCTCCATCCATTTCTCCATCAAGAAAGTAACCATCCGAAATAACATCTCCGTTTTCAGAATATTCAGTGTAAACACCATCCCTTTTACCATTAAAATACTCTTCTTCTTTTATTAATTTTCCATTATTATAATACCACTTCCATAATTCATTGGGTTTTCCGTTTCTGTATTTTCCTGTTTGCTCAATTCTTCCATTTTTATAATAATACTTCCATGTCCCGGTTTTTTTATTATTCAAGTATTGTCCCTCCGAAAGCATTTTTTCTTTTGTATAATAATTTTTCCAGTTTCCTTGTTTTTCTCCTTTTTCATTAACAATTCCAACTGAAATTATATTGCCATTATTATCATATATTTTTGAATTAATAATCTCACCGTCTTTTGAATATTCCCTATGGATACCAACAGGTGTGTTTTCTCTGTATGGTCCGCTAAACATAAGATTCCCGTCATTATCATATATTTTTCTTATTTCTATTTCCTCCTGATCATCAACTGCATTATCGTCAACAATTACTCCGTTTTCGTAACGTAAAGTAAGTACCAGGTTTCCTTTTTGGTCATATTTTTTATAGTACCCATCCAACTCATTATTTTTAAAACCTTTTTCAATAATTACTTTACCATTTTCATTAAACTCTTTCCAAATACCTTGTTTCTCACCGTTTTCATTTATTCTGTTTATCAATTCCCTGTTAATAAGTCTGTCTTTATTATATTCATATATCGTAATTATTTTTCCCTCATTATTATATTCAAGCGTCCTCCCATTCTTCTTTCCTTTAAAATAATTTACCTCCTTTTTTATATTATTATTGCCGTAATAATAAAAAGATTTCCCTTCTTTTTTATCATTTACAAACAGTTCCCTGGAATATATATATCCCTCAGGTTTATTAATGTTTTCATGGTCATATGTATAATAATAGCCATTTTTCTTCCCGTATAGATAATTTATTTTTTTAAGAGTATCTGCAGACAGGCTATAAAACACCCATATACTATCCAATAAATTATTTTTTCTATTTCCTTCTGATTTTAATACTCCGCTAACATAATAAGTTTTCCAGAATCCATCAGGTTTTCCATTTACCATATTTCCTTCACTCGAAACCTGACCATTTGGATAATAAAATATATTAAATCCATTTTGATTTAATGAATTTTCCTGTCCTTTTAAAGATGAATTTCCTATAATCAGAAAATAAAATAAAACAGGATAAACTATATTTCTTCTCATTATACTTTACGTTTATAAGTCGACAGTCGGCAGTCGGCAATCTGAAGACAAAGTTTGTCATTTTTTCTTATATAATGTTTAGTAAGTAAACGGATTTTGTGAACGCAGTGAAGTAATCTTTTATGGCTTTTCATTAAGCTCATGATAGTTTATTTATACTGCCGATTTTTTTATAATCCCAATTTCTTACTTATTTCTAACATTCTAATAATACTTTTTTCGGCTTTTTTTCTTAATTTTTCATCAATTTTTATTTCAGGTAATTCATATTTTAAAGTATTATAAATTTTTTCAACTGTTATTAGTTTCATAAAATTACATTCGTTACAACCACATGTTGAATCTTTAGGTGGTGCTACAATAAACACTTTTTTAGGATTATTCTTTTTCATTTGATGAATGATTCCCGGTTCTGTTGCTACAATATACTCTTTTGAATTATTTTTTATTGTATATTTTAATAAAGAAGATGTCGATCCTATATGATCTGCCACTAATAACACTTGTTTTTCACATTCAGGGTGTGCAATTATCTTTGCTTTCGGATGCTTTTCCTTAATTTCAAGTATTTTCTCTAACGAAAATTCTTCATGAACATGACAAGCCCCATCCCATATTACCATATCTCTTCCTGTTAAATTTTTTACATAATTACCAAGATTTTTATCTGGTGCAAATAATATTTTTTCATTAGGTGGTAATGATTTTACTATCTCTAAAACATTTGATGAAGTACATGAAATATCCGTTAAAGCCTTTATTTCTGTAGTTGTATTAACATACGATATAACAGTATGATCAGGATATTTTTTTATAAACTCAGCAAATTTATCAGACGGACATGATTCCGCTAATGAACATCCGGCATTTAAATCCGGTAATAATACTTTTTTACCAGGCGATAATATTTTTGCTGTTTCAGCCATAAAATGAACTCCTGCAAAAACAATTATATCAGAATTAGTTTTTGCAGCTTGTTGTGATAAGGCAAGACTATCTCCAACAAAATCGGCAATATCTTGTATCTCACTATTTTGATAAAAATGAGCCAATATAACAGCGTTTTTACTTTTTCTTAATTTATCAATTTCATTATTAATATTCAAGGTATTATCTATTTTCCTATCAATAAATCCTTTTTCTTTAATATTGTACTTATCAACACTCATATTTATTATATTATATTATATTTAATTATTAATAATGTTAATAATGTATTGTTAATAATGTTAAAAAATAATCAACAAAATTGTTGTATATTTTATTTTTAAAAAGTTAAAAACAATATTTCAACAATATTACAAAAAAAACAAGTTGTGATTCAATGTATTATTATAATAGTTAACAATTGTTGAGAAGAATATTATGAGTAATTATTTTAAAAATATATTGTGAAAATTTTAAATTTTTGGTTCATTTTATGATACTAATTATTAAATAACTATTTTTTGATTAAACATTTATTTTGTTACTGAATAGACAATCCAAAATTTCTAATAAACTTTTATCTGTTTATTTAACAAATAATGAACAGGATGTTAAGAAGAAGTTAAAAGTGCCTAAAGTGAACTAAAGTTAGAAAGAAGTAAAAAGTTAAAAGTGAGATAAAGTTAAATAGGTGAATAGGAAGAGAAGAAGAAAATAAGGCACTAAACAATTATGAATAACGAATAAATATTAATAAATTTCACAAATGAAAAAACCAAAAATTGCTATTGCTTGTGATCATGCGGGATTTTATATAAAAGAAAAATTAGTAGAATTCCTTATACAAGAGGGATATAAAATAAGAGATTTTGGCACTGATTCGGAAGAAAGTGTAGATTATCCTGATTTTGGTCATCCAATGGTAAGGGCTGTGGAAAACAATGAGTATGATTATGGAATATCTATTTGTGGTAGTGGAAATGGAATAAATATGGTTGCTAATAAATATCCGGGAATAAGGTCTGCACTATGCTGGAATATTGAAATAGCAGAACTTGCAAGATCACATAATAACGCAAATATATGTGCCCTTCCTGGAAGATTTATTAATCAGTCACAAGCAATTGCCATAATGAAAGCATTTCTGAATACCCAATTTGAAAGTGGGAGGCACGAAAGAAGGATAAAAAAAATACCCATATTACCATAATAACTGAATATTTAAAAGCTACCTGCCTGCCCATTATTCTTAGGAGTTCAGGGTTTAAAGTTATAAGGACAGGACTCTAACAATTTGCACTCAGCTCTTTGCTCTTTGCTCTTGCACGTAGTAAAAAGCCAATAGACCAATAAGTGAACCAGTAATATTAGCTACAATATCCATTAAATCAGCATTTCTCATAATAAATACAAAATACTGTAAAACCTCCATTAAAATTCCATACAGAAGAGAAATAAAAAATGCAAACAGGAATTTTCTAATTATTAAAATGTTTTTTGACTTTCTTAAAAAACCAAACAGAATTAATATTACCAGCAAAAAATACATAGAAAAGTGAATAATTTTATCTGCAAAAGGAATATTAATGATAAATGATTTTGGAATATCATCACCGGGGAGTGAGCTCATAATGAAAATAATAATTCCCCAAATTATAGCCGGCAAGAAAGATTTCATAAATATTGAATATAAAATTAAAAGGAATAAATACACAATGTAAAACTAACCAGAATAATTCATAAATTCTATAAAAAGAGTTTGCAGGCCCACCAGGGTTAATTTTTCGGCGACGACAGGCTAAAAAATGAAACAAAACAAAATATTAGCTGATAAATTATTATATTTAGTAAATAATCAATATAGTTAAGTAGGTTAAGAAATTCTGATTAAAAACACCCGGTACATGGTGGCTTTTTAAAAAAACAGAATTACTGCAATATTTCACCGTTACAAAATGTATGTATAACATTATGAAAAAGACAGCTACAGAAATGATAAGGTTGTTAAAACGGGAAAAAATAAAAACCTGGTTCGACCTTGGTTTGTTTTTAGATGAGCTAAAGGAAAATAATTCTATTCCAACAGTTGAATACAACAACAGCTTTAAGGATTTCAATAGTGAATTGAAAGAAGGAGGAATTGGTTTTGTGACATTTGGCTATTCGGTTGATGGTGTTACTATTGAAATTGAAAAATATGCAAAACTATACAGGAAAAATATACCCGGTATACCAATACATTATATTGGAGGTGGATTCAGGCCGGAAGCAAGAAAAATAATAGACAAGGACACAAAAATATTTGTAATAAAAGAAGCAAAAAGTTTTGATAGCTGGCCACTGTATTATGATTTTTTCTTTACTAAACTGGAAAGAGGAAGCAAGGAATATAACAATCTTATTATAAAATTTTGGAAGGAGGTGCTTATAATTTCCGAAAAACTGGGAAAATATATAGAAGAAAACAACATTAAATTACTGTATATTGTTAATATATGTTCAAACCCGGGAAATGTATCATTTGCATTAGCAAATGTACTGGTGACGGAAATTATGGGAATCCCGGTGATCTGTAATAATCATGATTTTTATTGGGAGGGAGGTAATAGAGAAATAGATATCAAAGAAAAGGGTCTGGAAAAAGGACCAAGAGATTTTTTCTTCACCAACTCACATATTGGTGAGTTCTTTAGCATTATTGAAATATTATTTCCCTGGGAGTCAAGATCATGGCTTTCCGTCAATATTAACCAAAGCCAAAGCGATCATCTTATCGAAATAAACGGACATAATCCGGCAAATATAGATTTGATAGGAACGGCAATTGATACTGAAGAATATAAAAATCCCAGTAAGAGAATAAAGATAAATACATATTACCAGTTTGAAAAAATATTGAGCAGATATAAAAATACACTGATTGGGTATTCGGTAAAGGATGTTATTGAAAACAGACTGGTTATTAAGAGTAATCCCGGGCCAATACTTATTGGAAACAAAACAAAAGCGAAAGCAAATTTCATGGCTGAGAATATTATTTTTCTGCAACCTACAAGAATTATAGCCAGGAAAAGGATTGAAATAGGATTTCGGTTGATTAGTAAAATGCTTGAGAATAAAGAAATAATTAAGAAATTCAGAGAAACAGAAAACCTTAAGCTTACTTTACTGGTAACCGGACCAATAGCAAGCGGACAATTTATCTATTTTAACAAAATATTAAGGAAATTTTCAGAATTACTAAAACCAATTGATAAAGACCTGAAAGAGAAAATTTATCTGGCATTTTTATTTAGTGAACTGGATAAAGAAAAATTTCTAAAACGATTTAAAAACTCTGTAGGGATCCCGGAATTATATAATGTTGCATCTCTTGTACTTCTGCCAAGTGAAACAGAGGGGAGGGGTTTGCCTATTATTGAAGCAGCGGCATGTGGTGTTCCAATATTTTGCAGCAGGTATTATCCTGAAAATGTTTATTCAGATGTAATAGGAGAAGAGCTGCCCGAAGAAGACAGGCTTAAAGTAATTGAATTTGATGGAAAGAATATAAATAAGGAACATGTTAAAAATATTTTTGAAAGAGTGTTTTTCCCACACAATTTTACTCATGAATACGAACAGAACATAAATGTAGTTGATAAAAGATACAGCCTGGAAACGCTTTGCCAAAAGATTAAAGAAATTAATTTAAGGTTGTTTAATCAGCTAAAAAAGAATGCCCCGTCTATGGATAGGGTAAAAAACAACTTTAATAAATACCAGGATTTAATAAATAATAATAAGGAAGGACTAAAAGGAATTATTAATACAGAAAAAAGACAATATTTACCGGGATATGGAAGATTATTTTTTATGCTTAAACTAAAATCACTTATTGATCCCAGTTACTTCAGAATAGAAGAACAGGAAGTAAGAGGTATGGCATTTGCATTTGCAAGAGACATGATTCAGAATAATCCTGATTACATATTTATTGCAGAAGAAAATATAGTGAAATTTTATAATGACGTTGATAATATTTTTCGATATCGCAACGGAGAAATTAATATAAGACATGACCACTCAATGTCATACCGGCACAGGAATAAATACTATTATCCATACAGGGAATTCACAATCCAGGAAATAACAGGATTGATTAACCTTCTTTACCAGGAGATTATCCAACCGAGAACAATCTTTCATGTTGATACAGTATCTCATTTTTTTACCGACTGGAACCTGGCTCTTTCACAACTTACTTCATGCAAACATCTTGCAATAGACGACAGGGAAGAGCTTTTAAAAAGAATGCACCAAAATGTACCAATTGGAATTTTTTCCGGAAAACATATTATGTATGAACTGGAATTTTTTGCGTTACAATCAGTTAGGTCAAGACTTAACTTAAAAATTGAAGAAGAACTTACAAAAGAGAGACTAAGTGGGCGAGAAGGAGAAATTGAACCGGTTTTTCTTTTTGCACAGGAAAAATCAATAAGACAATGGGCTGATGCTGATGAAATAATAAAATATATTGAAAATAGTGGTGATAGAGAACTAAAATTGCTTTACGAAAAGAAAATATTACAGATTGTAAGAACTAAACAATTATGTGTGGGCATTCATTTTTCCCAGCTGGGAAAAAAATCCTTAATAATCCTAAGGCAAATAAAAAAAAGAAAGGGATTTATAATATCTAATCGCAGGAATGCGGTAGTAATGACAGATATTCTTGATATTGACCGCTTTCATATAGGAAGGGTTAGGGATAATATGACAGCAAACATAATGGGCATACCCAAGGAAACAGGATATATTCAATTTGTTCCTGCCGGAATGCGTCCCACACTTGCTTTTCCTACTCCGGTTCAAACGGCAAAAGATTTTAGTGAAGAACTCAAAGGAGACCTGTTTAAGAATTTATGCAAGGAGAAAGGAAGGGAAAAAGTAATTGAGGAATTGAAAAATGATGCCGAACAAAATGGATCACCGGTGAGGTTTGTTTTAAATAAGTTGAAAAGGAAAGAACAAGATCTAGAGCAACCGGTAAGATATTCATATATATCCGGTGTTTATAATGACAAACATCCATGGAGTGGTGTACTTGCAAGAATTACAACTAATTTACCAGGAAAAAAATGGTCGTTTTTTACAGTTCTTACTGAAAAACATCCCCAAAAAGTGACAGATTTTATTAGAGAATTTGAAAAAAGAGAAAAGAAAAAAGTACGGGTTGGGTGGAATGGAGGATATATTTTAAACGCTGAACTTGTTGGAAAATTGGGCTTGCCGGAATCTTACATTGGATCGCCACTGGGTCTTTTAATCGAAAATGGGGAAGTTAAAAGCCTGCCACTATTCAATAAAGCAGCATTTCTGGTTAAACAAGACGGAACACTTCATATGCAAAGAGTAAATTGTTCCGGCGGAATTGAAATTGTTACAGGTAAAGAAAAAATTGAATTTTCAGAAAAACAATACAATTTATCCACGCCCGGAAATAAAGCCTGTTATTATGATCTGAATTTTGAAAAAAAACAGATAATGGGAAATGGTCGTACTATTATTAGAATTGCCGGAAATACAATTAAAGATATTGTTTATACAAAAAAAGGAGAAAAGGTAGAGATAATACCGGTGGGAATTACACTTTCGTTTCCGGCAGGGTCTATCCCGAAAATATTGAAAGAAAAAGAAGAAAAATTAAATATAAAAATAAAAGGACTTGAAGAATATGTACATGGTATCGAGGCGGGACCCATGTTGGTAGAAAAAAGCAAACCATGTATTGATATGAAAAAAGAAGGGTGGAAAACGAAAAATTCAATCAGGACACAAGCAGCAAGACTAGACTACACAGATATGAGAGGACCAAAAATTGCTGCAGGATTGGATAAGAACGGGAATATGTGTATTCTTGCGGTTAACGGAAGAATAAGGGAATCTGTTGGTGCTACTCATCAGGATATGGCTAAAATCTTAATTAACCAGGGAATAAAAAAAGCAATGGGGTTTGATCCCGGGGGAAGTAGTACTCTGGTGGTTGATGGAATGCCGTTGAATATTTCTCCATATAATAGTCAGTATGAAAAAAATGTTTATTCAATGCCCCCTGAACCAAGAGCTGTGTCGAATGCCGTGTTGGCTGTATTGGAAGACAGGAAAGTTAAAAGTTTGTAAAGTTGAAAGTTTACAAGGCTCAACACCTACTTTTAACTTTATAACTTTATAACTTTATAACTTTATAATTTTATAACTTTATAACTTTCAATTTATAGCGATGGCTGGTGTTTACATACATATTCCTTTTTGTAAGAAACTTTGCCATTATTGTGATTTTCACAAGTCATTAAATCTGAAAGATAAAGATAGAATGATAAAGTCTCTTGTTAAAGAGATGGAACTGGAAAATGGGTTTCTTAAATCGGAACTGGTTGAAACAATTTATTTTGGGGGAGGAACCCCGTCGGTTCTTGATTATGATGAAATAATGATAGTATTTGAGAGTATTTATAAAAATTTCAAAATATCAAAAGATGCTGAAATTACTTTCGAAGCAAATCCTGATGACCTTACAAAACAATATTTAAAGAAATTAAAAAAAACAAAAATAAACAGGTTGAGCATTGGGTTACAATCATTCTCCAACCAGGATTTGAGATTATTGAACAGAAGGCATGAAAGCGAAACGGGAATAAATGCTGTGCGCGATTGTAAAAATGCAGGATTTAAAAATATTAGCATAGACCTTATATATGGAATTCCGGGAATGAGCATGGAAACATGGGAGGCCAATCTTAATATTGCTTTTCAAATGGGGATAAACCACATTTCTGCCTATCATCTTACAATAGAGCCGAATACGGTTTTTTCCGGGTATATAAAAGAAGGGCGAATAAAAATGCCGGAAGAAGATATGGGTATTGAACAATTCAGGGTTTTGATAAAAAAGGCGGAAGAAAATAAATTTATACAATATGAAATTTCCAATTTTTGCCAGGATGGTTTTTTTTCAATGCATAATACAAACTACTGGAAACAGGTTAAATATCTTGGAGTAGGACCATCTGCTCACTCATATAACAAAGAAATACGACGATGGAATGTAGCAGATAATAAAAAATACATGGACTCTATTAGCAAAAACAAAACCCCGTTTGAAAAAGAATACCTGGATAACAAGAAAAAATATAATGAATATATATTAACATCGTTAAGAACAATGTGGGGTATTGATCTTAAATTTCTTGAAGAAAATTATAGCAAAGAGGCTATGGATTATTGCATGGGGCTTTCGAAGCGATTTATTGATTATGGCATGGTTGTGAAAAACATGAATAATCTGATACTCACAGACCAGGGTAAATTAATTGCAGATAACATTACTTCTGAATTAATGATGTAGTGGAAAAGCGGTTACCGGGTGATGATTTTAATCAATTCCTCCATTTTTTGTTCAAGAGTTTCGTAAGAAAAATATTTTTTACCGAGAGCAAAATTATATTCGGCAATTTCGCGATTTAGTTTTTCATTAAATATTATTTCTCTTATTTGCTCAACAGCATCATCGGTAAGTACATTATTTTCAAGCATTACTGCTTTAAATCCCTTACTACCGATATCGGGCCAGTATACAGGCTTATAATTATTAACAAAAATAGGGCGCTTTGCCAGAACCGCCTCAACAAATGCATTACCAAAACCCTCATAAGTACTGAAATATGTACAGGCAGACGCATTTGCATAAGCATCGGATAATGAATAACTTGTATCATTTCCCTCTCCCGAAAGGCCCTTGTTGTGTATAATATGAGAAGCAAAAATAATCTGCCTGCTTACTTTTAATTCATGGATCAGATTGACAAGCAAGTTATAATATCTACTACCCTCATCATCTTTATAATCTCCGGTAATAACAAGCTTTATTTTTTTATTATCCAGTTTATTAACTAGTTTAATGGCCACCTCAATCCCTTTTCTTTCAACGATACGCGTTATCTGAAAAAGCAAAAGATCGTCTTCTTCAAGACCAAGATCGGTCTTCAGATTTTTATTTTTTGAGGTTGTTTCTCCAAACGGAACATTAAAATCCATTACATTGGGAACAACAATAGAATCTCTGTTATATTTTTCTTTAAGTGTTTTTTGCGCATTTAAATTAATAACAGCATGATAAGAGTTAGGAAGCCTCAGGGGGAAGGCACTTTCAACAAACTTATTAATTTCTATATGTGGAGAATTATATCTGTCACCTCTCTCCCAGGCAAAATCATGATCATGTGTAATTATAGGAAGCCCTAACGTTTCCCCGGCAAGCTTAATTCCCATTCCCATTGTAAGATGAGAAGGAAGTGCAGAGGCGTTTTCGGAGACAAGAAGGTCAATTTTATTGCTGATTCCCCATTTAATAATCTTGTCAGAGATGATCCTGGAGTAAAGAGCAACATGCTCCAATAAATCTGTAATGTTAATATCCGGGTGAAAAAACGCCTTTTTTTGCCCCCAGAAACTTTCAGGCGAAAAGAATGACATTTCGGGAACCAAAGTATCGTGGGTACGATCAATTTTCCAATTCTGAAACTGGCCGGAAAGAATAAAAATTTCATGACCCATTTTTTTTAATACCTGGATCCATTTTTGTGCTTCAAGTGCTACGCCATCAACACCGCCAATTCTACCAATAATAAATCCTATTTTCATGTGAATAAGTTGTTAATTAAAACCAGCCTGACTCCCTGAGGGTAAGAGTGGTTGTTCCTATTTTGGTGTTTTTAAGAAAGAGATCAATTGTATATTTTCCGGTAATAAAATGTTCGTTATCGTTGAAATAGATACACACATCAATATCTTTATTAATGTATTCAACGGTCCTCATCGCAGAATAAATCATTTGTTTATCCTGAAATGTGAAAATATTTTCAGGGGCAAGAGCTAATATAAGAGAATCGGGGCGTATTACCCGCATATAAATATCCTTTTTTCCCGGCTCAACGATAGGATTTTCCCTTAGTGTAAAACAAACACGGATTTTTTCGATTTTGTCAATTTTGTCTTTTTCCTTTCCCCTGTTGTTCAATGGTGCAGCATGAATGTTTTTTGCCATAATAACTGAGGCTTTTTCAACTTTAGATGAAAGCTTATCTTTAATCTCAGACAATTGTTTGTTTGATCGTTCAGCAGATTCAAGTTTTATTTGAAATTCGGCATTACTCGCTATTAACTGTTTGTTTTTTGTATTTAGAGAATCAATTTGAACAATATAGCTTTTCATAACACTTCGAAGAGTGCTCAGTTCTTTTTTGTACAGTTGTATTTTCCGGGCATTTGAAGCCTGTATTTGGATAAGTCTTTTTATTTTATCCTGTTCTTCTATAAGTTTTACATTAAGAGTATCATTCGATGTTTTCAGTGTATCGTAACCAATAATCATATTTTGTAATTCGATTGTAAGCGAATCTTTTTCAGCAGTCAGTACGATTTCCATCTCAACCATATCTGCCTTTTGGCTAAAATACAGGTAAATAAGTCCACTAAGTGCCAGAAAAAGAACTACAACGGAAATAATGAGTATAGTAATTCCGGGTTTTACAGGTTCATTTTTACCAACAGGTTGTTTATTATGTTTTTCCATTATTAATTGATATCAAATCAGTTTAGCACAAATATATTTAATTTGGATTAATTATGAAACATACATTTGCACAGAACAGGAAAAAGCAACTATTTTTCAAGTAACTCAAGGCCTTCAAGTGCCGAGGAACCACTTGGTGTATGCATAAGAGCTTTCCTGAAAAGTACTGTTGCTTCGCGTTGTTTCCCAAGATTAAAATTGGTCCATGCAAGCATAGTTAGCCCATCGTAATCAAACGGATATAGATTTACCACCTTTTCAAAATGTTTATGTGCTTCCTGAAATTCGTTTCTTCCATAATATATTAACCCAAGGCGGTGATGTGCAATGGAGTTATTGGGATTAATATCTAAAATTTTTCGATATTGATTAATAACCATTTCCCAGTTTCCTAAAGCGCTGGCGGGCATAACAACACCCCAACGTGGCTCAATAGAGTAAGGCATCAATTCAATGGCTTTGTTGTAAAATGCGAGAGACTCGCTGAAAAGACCTGACTGATAATTTAACCATCCAAGCCGCAGATTCATTTCGTAAGAATCTTCTTCATATACTTTTTTCAATACTTCTATAGCATCCGCATATTTTCCGGTACTTTCGTTGATGTAACTCTGCTGGAAAGCATTAATAATATTAGATATATTTTGCTGCCCCCAACCCCCAAGGGGTATAAGCAAGATCAAAAACCCGATAAAATTAATTTTAAATTGTTTTAAAAATTCCATTTTATACCTCCTGTTATTGTTTGTGTGTTAAAATTAGTATCATTTATTGTATTAATAGTGTTGTCAGAGTAATAATTGAATGAACTTCTGATTGTCTGGTTACGATAGTTCAGGAATAATTGTGTTCCTGTTTTTCCGGGAGAGATAATCAGATTGAAACCCACATTACCGATGATTGGGTTAAACTCATTGTAAATAACGGTTCCGTTATAGTCCATAAAATCAAACTTTTCTCCAAAAGCTCCGTAAAGCTCAATCCACAAAGGATTGCATATCTTAATTCCGATCTTTTGTTCAAATATCAAATTATTAACCGGATTATCAAGATTCAGAAAATCGGAATGATGGGTGATTTTTGATGAAAAATAAAAATCTAAATTTCCTAAAGGGAAAAAAGAAAGGGTCAAATCTTTCTGAAATTGCACATTGTCATTAAGATTAGCAACGCCTAATCCAAGCCCGACAGTAAGAAATTTCAGGTTTTTACTGAGCGAAAAATATCCTGCAAAATTATTTGAGGGATTTATTTCGCTGTATGTTAGGCCGGTACCCATTCCGCCACCGCCAGTTTGTTCAAAATAAATCAGTGGACGAAGGTTTATATAGTGGAAAGTTAACCCTGCGGTTAAACCGGTTGTAATCAACATATTTCCGGAAAAATATGCTTGAATTTGTTTGTAAATTTCATTCGGGTAAATCCAGGACGTTCCGTCTATCTGAACAAGATGGTATCTTTGTTTTGTAAGATACCCATATCCGTGTGAAAAGGACAACCGGGACGAAACTACATGTTCAAAACTTAGTTGTATTAGGTTGTAATTCAAAATAACATCTTGCCATCCGAGAGTTGGGGTAACTTCAGGGGGGATATTAAAATCATCAAGCTTCTCCTGATTAGAATTAAATGAGTAAGTATTATAAACCGAAAAACTTTTAAGTCCTGTCGGTTTCTTTATTCCAAGTTTCTTGTTAAGTTTTGAGGTAAATTTTTCCGAAAGATTTATAGCGTCTGCATTGAATCCCGAAAAAAGATATGAGTAATATAAATATTCATTAGCAAATTGATCTTTTGAATTAAATACCAGTGCCTTGCGAAAGTGTGAAATAGCCTGGTGGTAATTGGCCTGCTCATAATATGCTATTCCGATCCGCATTCTCAGGTAAAAGTAATCAAACCCTTTCTCAAGTCCGTTTTTGCCCAGGGATACAAGGTCTTTCCAGTTTTTATCTAAATACAATTCATAAGTTTGTTTGTCAAGAGATGAAAAATTCATTACCACCTGTCCATGTGCGATAGTCAGTAAAATAAACCATGCAAATAAAACAAGAATTAATTTTCGCATGTTGCTGTAATTTTTTTATTGTTTTCTATAAATGATAATTTATTTAGCCCTCTGGTGTTTAATATTAATTTAAAATCAATTTTTTTAATTTCTTTTTTAAAAAATTTAAGGTTAACATGTGAAACAAGCTCAATTTTTTCCGGACTCAGAGGATCGTCAATATCAGAGTATTGTATATGAAAATCAGCTTTTAGAAAGAAGAAAAACGGAGCGAAAAAATCATGAATAAAAAGCCATCTTTTGTTAAATAATAAATCTATAGGGAGTTTATCCCGGAGTTCGAGGTCATTGTAAAACCCGGTTTGTATTTTATATGCAGCAAGGAAAAAATAATACAACAATAATTTCTTGTCTCCTTCATAATGTGAGAAATAGAAAAGATTTCCGTCATTTTCAAAATATGCTTTGCTACCAGTTACTTTTTCCTGTAAGTATGAATTATTATATGCATCTGTAATAACTTCCCAATTTTCTTTAGTTACATTTTTGTCACGTGTAATTTTAAATAAAAACCGTTTACCGGGAATAAAATGGAATGAATTTTTAATAATGGGGCTTGGCTCAATATTTTTAACCTTATCGTTTAGCTCGGGCATTTGATACGATCGTAGTTCTACCCCTTTTTCTTTCGAAAGAATAAAATGGCTAATAGGATAGCTGATTGTTCTTGAACCAATAAATGGGGATGACTGGAATTGAAAATGAAGATGAGGGTAGGGCGATCTGCCACTGTTTCCCACTTTTGCAATCAAATTTCCCTTTTTAACCCTGTCACCCGGCTTCACTTTTATAGAGTCCTTTTTAAGGTGACTTACCTGGGAAAAAAGCATATTGTTATGCCGGATAACCACACTGTTTCCCCAGTTATTTTCAAGATCTATATCTCCGATTATATTATCCTCTATCCCGTCTACAATTTGTTCAATCTCACCATCGGCAGGAGCAATTACATCTTTTTCATAACAATAATATTCATTTGGGAAATCCCCTTTGCCTTTATATTGCTTCCCCGCCTCATCGGTAATTACAAAATCCCAGGCGTCTTTCCATTCTTCTTTATGAGTATGTTCTCCATTATGGCCCTGAGACACAGTCCATTCCCCCCAGAAAGGAAGTTTAATACTGGTATGCAGAAGGTGTTTAAATCTTACAGAATTGGTTTGATATGCATAAAGATTTCTTTCAGGAGAATGATGTTGTATAAAAATATCAGTAAGGCTTTTCGTTGATTTAGTCCTGAATTTCAGAATATACAGAAACAAAAGAACAACAATGTTGAAAGGGAGAGAATAAACGGGAAGATTAAAGGTGGAAAAAATTATGCTCAGACTAATAGTAATTATAGCAACCATTGGAATAAGTATAATTGTCCAGAAATATGACCATTTTGAAGGAATGATAAAAAATCCACCCAGGGCTATTGCTGTAAGAATATAGTTAAAACCAATATAGCTGTAATTTGCTTCTGAAATATTTGCCCCAATGATCATATAAAAAACATAAGCTGAATAAAACCCAAGTAATGAAAGAGAAAATCCGATTCGAGAGTAATACAATAATCCAAAAGCGATAATTATTCCGGATAACAGGTTATACTGGAAAAAGATGGCGCCCAGTGAAAAGAAATAAACTCTTAAAGAAGAAGGGATCCCAATATCATTCCACCATGTATAAACATTCACCAGGGTTTTGTCCCCAATAACGTACAGGTCGTTTAGTGTATAAATACCCCTTTGACTGATGCCGAGTGCTTCAAATTGAGATGCAGCCAGAGCAATAAGCCAGATGGAGATAATAAAAGGAAGACTTAAATATGGTATTGCATATTTTCCAATAATACCCTCCATGCTTACCGATAGAAAAAGAGTAAACAAAGAAGCCAAAAACAGTACAAAAAAGAAAGGAACACCCGGTTCAAAATAAATACCCAACCCAAGACCTACAAGCAAGCTGTTAAAACCATAAATGCCTTCAGAAACTTTTGTCTTGTGAAACCCAATACCAAGCCCTGCAAAATATGTGATTATAACCGCAAGTAATCCGCTTAGTCCCGCAAGCAGATCGAAAAAAGTGATAATAATAAGAATTATTCCAAACAGCTTATTTTTCGAAAAAAACACCTGTGAATAACTGTTTAATATCCCCTCATACAATAGTTTTATGTTTTGTTTTATATTCAAACCATTATGTTTTATGTAAGGTTATAGTTTAAAATTTTTGAGATGCTCGGGAGTTTTTTCAAATGCCTTGAAAACTTCCAATGTTTCATTTTTCCTGATAATATGTGGCTTTCCTTTCTCGTCAATCATTACTATCTTTGGTCGTAATGTTATGAATTGCAACCACTGTGTCATATTGTATGCTCCAATTCGTTTAATAACAACATGATCGTTCTTTTTTAATAACGGAAAATCAATGTTTTCACGAAGAACATCAATATTCATACAAAGTGGGCCATAAATAGCAGTTTCTTCCGTATGGTGTGAAAAAGGTTGTGCCGGGACAATAATATGTTCATACCAGAAAGAAGTAAATAAAAGGTTAATACCAATATCCATAATGGTTGAACGCCTTCCATCTGCCAAACGCTTGTTTGCCAGTACTGTTCCCAGAAGATAACCTGCGTCATCAATCAAAGCACGACCTGTTTCAAGGATAAGAAGCGGAAGTTTATCGGGCTTGATATGAGAATTAACAAGTCCGGAGGTGATTGCTTCGGCATAATCATCAAAATCGGGCACCGTATCTGTTCCCGGCAGGTATGCTCCCTTAAGTGTATTTCTTGAGGCGAACCCGCCACCCATGTCAATGTACTTAATGTTATGATTGTATTTATTTTCAATATTTACTGCCAGGTCAGCTAGTTTTCCGGCAGCGATTTTATATGGATTAGCTGCAAGGAGAAATGTGCCAATATGAGTATGCAGTCCAACCAGATCAAGCTTTTTGCCGATCATGATCCGGTTAATGGCATCCCATGCTTCGCCGTTTTCATAATTAAATCCAAACCGGTCCCATTTAGGATAAATTCCGGTGTCCATATTTACACGAATAGCAACCTTGGGTTTTTTGTTCAGCTTATCACTCAATTCATTTAGCATGTACATTTCATCGAAATGATCAATATGGATAAGGGAGTTGTTTTGAATAGCTTTTTCGAGATCTTCAGCAGATTTATCCGGTCCGTTAAAAATAATGTACTTACCGTCAACACCGTTTGAAAGAGCTTTATCATATTCAAAACCGGACACAACTTCTGCCCAGCTGCCCTCCTGGTGATAAACACTGCAAACAGCATCGAGATAATTGGTCTTATAAGACCAGGTAAACTGGACTTTTGGATAACGTGTTGTAAAAGCTCTTTTAGCAGTGCTTAACGTTTTACGGATCTTTTTTTCAGATAATATGTACAGGGGGGATCCGTATTCATCAATCAGGTCTTTTACATTAAGACCATCAATTTCAGTGATAGGATCGAATCCCATTTTCATACCAAACTTACTTGGCATTCCTGATTGTAATTTTTTTATAAATGGTCGTTCAAATGGTTGTTTTTCCATCGTTATTAAATTTAAATATTGTTTTTATAAAGCAAAATTTATAGCTTACCTGTTGTGGATAATTTTTCAAAATCTTTCAGATCTATCAACAGATCGTAAGAATATCTTACAAACATTCTGCCAATTTGATATTTATCAAAAGGCTTAACCTTTTCTCCAAGGGCTAATCTAACCATTGCCTCAGGAAGATTCTGGCCTGCTCCTACAGCAAGATATACCCAGGCAGGAATTCGCGGATTAATCTCAATAATATATAATTCATTTTTGCTGGTCTTAATTAGCTCAAGCTCCATTCCGCCTCTCCATTTTGTAGATCTGATAATTTTATAAGTAAGATCTAACATTTCTTTGTTATCCAGAGTTATACCACCCCAGGCTTTTCCTTTATCGGTGATATATTGCTTTCGCATAGGAACAGCCCCAATTGTAGTGCCTTTACCATCACCAAGAGCAACTACATTAACCTCTGTTCCCTTGATAAATTCCTGAATAATTACCGGAAGGCCCCACTTTGCGCTAATTTTATTATAATGCATACGCACCTGTTCCTCATTATAGGCGAGGTATGCATCATAAAATTTACCTTTTACCATAACAGGATATTCAAAGTCATCACGAATTTTCTCAATATCAGAATGTTTCAGAACAGACTTGCTTTTTGGAACGCTAACACCATGTTTTTTACCAAAAGCAGGCAATTCTGATTTATGCCGTTCCTCAAACTGCTCAATAGTTGGAAGGAAAGTTTTGATTCCCATTTCAGCAAGACGAGCAGAAGATTTCATGAAAGTATAAAGCTCAGCATCGAAATTCGGGATCAAAACATCGATTTTTTCACGGTCCTGAATATATTCAAGACGTTTTATCAAGTCGCCGGAGCCTTCTGAGGGGTATGGTACCTGATAAACCTTGTCTACAATATTGTGCATGTAAATACCAGGTTCCAAAGTTTCGTATGCCAGACCAATAACAGTTAGATCAAAAGCATCGGATTCACGAATAGAACGAATAACAGGAACTCCCGGACCGGGATTATCGGTATTATTTAATCCCGTTACGGCAAGTGTTACTTTGGGCTTATTCATAGCATATATTTATTAATCATCATTTTCCATAAGGTTAAATTGCTTCAGGGTTTGTATAAAATCAAGAAAATATTTATCAAATTCACCCGAAGGAACATCATATTTTGTAATCATGGCATCATGAATTTTATCAAAATCCTTTTCTTGTTTTAAAAGAGTTAATATTTCAGCACCAACCGGATTCATAGAAAATGAATCACCCGAATTAGGATCAAATACAAACCCCGTTTCACTTACGGCAATATTTTTTTTCAGTTTCATAAATTTTTGTTTTTGAGATTAATCACCGATACAAAAATCAGCAATGTTATTCAATTAAATGTTACAAAATTTCAATTAAATGTTACAAAATCTATGCAAAAAGGTGGTTAACTTTAGGCACTTTTAACTTTAACTCACTTTAGGCACTGATTATTCAATATAGTTTATCAATGGGTTTTTTGAGAACAAAATTGCTTTTTTTATAATCGGTAACAGATACCCCGGTTTCTTTATGGAATTGGTTTGAAAGGTATTGCACGCTGCTAAAGTCCATCATAAAGGCGATTTCACTAAGGGTGTACTCATTCTGATCGATTAATTCTTTAATTCGTTCCATTTTTTGGAGTATGATATATCTTTCAAGGGTTATGGGTTCATGTGAAGAAAAAATCCTTGAAAGATATGAATAGCTCAAACCCAGTTTTTCTACCAGATAGTCTGATTTACGAACGATGGAATCTACGTTGTTCAAGTAGTGAATAAGCTCAATTACAGCGATCTTTATCTGCTCAATAAGTTGGTGTTCCCGGTTCTTGATCAGTTCAAAACCATACTTTGCAAGAAGGTCATCAATAAATTTATCTGTGATTAATGCAGGAGAAAAAGTAACAGTAGCCGTTCCAAGTTGAATATTGTTTACCCGGATACCTGCCTGCCCGAATTTTTCTTTTAGCAGGATAATACAACAATTACACACCATATTTTTAATATGGAAAGTCCGGGTTATTGTTATTTCATTACCGCCCATTTAATACAAGTTAGAGCGTTGCACAATTTGTGTCTAAGATAATAAATCCTTCATAATTTGAAGGTTTTTTGGGACTGCCGATTGCCTGTTGATTAGTTACGATAAATTTATTACACATGACAATTCCTGGTTTATTGTATAGGTTAATTTATCGGTTTAAGCTAAGTGATTCGTTTTTCGGGTTTTGGTTTTTTAAGTACAAAAAAGAGCAGGATAAAGCCAAACAGAACAAAAGGAATACTAAGCCACTGCCCCATATTTAAAGTCATGCCCGACTCAAAAGCTACCTGGTTGTTTTTAATAAATTCAACAAAAAATCTGAAAGTAAAAACCAACATCATGAACAAACTAAATAATAATCCGGATTTAAATACACCCCTGTTTTTTTTGTATATGAAGTAGAGAAGAATAAAGACAAACAAATATGCAAGCGCTTCATATATCTGTGTTGGGTGTTTTGGTACTGTTTCTCCGTTCCTTAAGAAAACAAACCCCCAGGGGAGATTAGTTTCACCACCGTATATTTCAGAATTCATCAGGTTTCCTGTTCTGATAAAGAAACCGGAAAGAGCTACAACAACAGCCACTCTGTCAAGAATCCACAAATAAGATTTTTTCGACTTTTTGGCAAACAGATATAAAGCAATAAAAATACCTATTCCGGCACCATGACTTGCAAGTCCACCATGCCATACCATAAGTATTTCAACAGGATTACTGAGATAATATGTTGGTTCGTAAAACAGACAATGACCAAGGCGGGCACCAATTATTGTACCAAGTGCCATGTATAAAGTCAGCCTGTCAAGAACTTCTTCCGGTATTTTTTCCTTTTTGAAAAATTCGGCCATAATTAGGTAACCGAAGAAAAATGAGGAGGCAAATAAAAGACCATACCAGCGAATTGCAAATTTGCCAACACTAAATATTTCAGGATTTACATTCCAGGGGATATCTAAGAACATGACAATAAATTATTAGCTTATGTTTCGCACTTGACAACACATTAATTATAGAGTTGTTAAGATGAATAATGAACAAGGAACACAGATTAACGATTTGCGAAGTAACTGAAAATCTGAAATCTAAAATCAGCGTTCCTTGTTCGATATTCAAAATACTTCTATTATTCTTACATAATAGACAAATACTAAATTAACAGCAAAATTAAAAAAATAATATCTCCTCATGTATAATTGACAGAAATCTTTGTAAAGTTTGTAAATTTGCAGTTTATATGACGACATTATATTAATTGTGAAAAAACTTATTTCCCCGATATTAATTTCAATTATTATTTTAAGCACAATAAATTGTGCACGTGTAGGATCTCCCATTGGGGGGGAAAAAGATGTTTTGGCTCCCGAAATAATTGAAAGTAATCCGGATAATTATTCAAAGAATTTTGGATCAGACATAATAGAAATAGAAGTTAATGAATTTGTGCGCTTTGACAATCTGCAACAAAAACTTGTTATTTCACCACCGCTTGATGAAAAACCTGAGATATTTGTAAGGGGCAAGAAAATTATTATTGAGTTGGGGAAACAGGAATTAAAGAAAAACACAACCTATACTTTTTCTTTTTATGACGCCATAGTAGATAATAATGAAGGAAATCCGATATTAAATTATGAATTTGTTTTTTCCACGGGAAACCGGCTGGATTCATTATCGGTAAACGGTATTGTACTCAGGGCGTTTGATCTTGAGCCGGAAGAAGAAGGGGTGGAGGTCCTGTTATACGATCTTTTGGACGACACCATTCCACAAACAACACCCCCTTTGTATATCGGAAAAACCGACAAAGAAGGTAGATTCAGGATAAATAATGTTAAAGCAGATACATTCAGAATATTTGCAATGATAGATGGTAATCGAAATCACTATTTTGATCAGGCCGGTGAAACTTTTGCTTTTTCAGATTCAATCCTTTTTGTTAGTGCACCGCCAGAATATTTTATTGATACTACGAAAAAAGACACCATAAATATTGATACAACAGGTGTTGATACAATATGTACTGACACAATAGGTAGTATTGA
>Ga0307992_1000264_pt1 | contig 33937 bp, 27 predicted proteins | sample EllFjometagen133_FD_203162 | JGI IMG/M metagenome (GOLD analysis project Ga0307992, IMG submission 203162) | Marine microbial communities from Ellis Fjord, Antarctic Ocean - #133 | ecosystem: Environmental > Aquatic > Marine > Unclassified | place: Southern Ocean | collected 2014-10-08
TGTCGATTTGAAGATAACTGTCATAGATGATGAATAAAACCGCACAAGAAAAACCCACAAGTTTTCTTTGCGCGGTTTTTCTTATTTTATATTTAACATTACATAAGTTCAAACATTATCTACTATATGCTTGAGTATTTTTTTATTGTGCGCCGAGCAGGATTCGAACCTGCGTAGCCCGAAGGCGCGAGTTTTACAGACTCGTGTATTTGACCGCTCTACCACCGACGCATTATTTTTCAAACTTTAAACAGAAACTTTTTGTTTCTTCCTAGAAGTTTTCTTTTCAACAACTTCTTTCTCCGCTTTTGCAGATAAACGAGTTTTCTTAATTTTGAAAACTAATTTATCCTTCTCAACACTAATTACAATACTTCCCCCTATCATCATTTCATGGGAAATCATCTGAGTAGCAATGGGTGTTAAAATCTCATTCTGAATTAATCTCTTCAAAGGTCTCGCTCCGTACTGGGGATTATAACCTTTTTTAGTTAAATATAAAAGAGCTTCTTTAGAGATAGCTAGAGAAATATCTTTACCCTTAAGCCTTTTTTTAACCAAATTCATTTGAATATCTACAATCTTCTTAATTGATTCCATTTTCAGAATATCAAAGACCACAATGTCATCTAAACGGTTTAAAAATTCTGGTCGGAAATAATCTTGCAAAGAATCTAAAACTTTCTTTTTGGTTTCAGCATAACGATCTTCATCAGAATTATTATTAAACCCGATAGTTTCCATTTTATCAATAAATTTTGAACCAATATTTGAGGTTAAAATAATAATAGTATTTTTGAAATTGGCTACCTTACCTTTAGCATCAGTTAGAACACCGTCATCTAAAACTTGTAAAAGAATATTGAAAACTTCTGGATGAGCCTTTTCAATTTCATCAAATAGAACAATAGAATAAGGACGATGACGAACTGTTTCGGTCAAACTACCGCCTTCATCATGGCCAACATAGCCAGGCGGAGCACCAATTAGTTTAGAAATACTATGCTTCTCCATAAACTCTGACATATCCACGCGAATAAGAGCTTTATCGTCATTAAACATAGTTTTTGCCAATTTTTTAGTTAATTCAGTTTTTCCTACTCCCGTTGGACCTAAAAAGATAAAAGATCCAATTGGTCGATTGGGATCAGAAATACCTACTCGAGATCTCTTAATAGCATCAGCTATTTTACCAATAGCCACATCTTGACCAATCACAACTTTCTTCAAGTCGTCTTCAAGACGACCTAATTTTTCTGTTTCTTCTTCTAACATTCGAGTAATTGGAATACCTGTCCAACGACTAACAATATCAGCAATATCTTCTGATGTAATTTCTTCGTTAAGAATCCGACCGGAACGCTTTAATTTTTTAAGTTGATCAGTTTTTTCTTTTAATTCTTTTTCAGCTTGAGGAATTTCTGAATATCTGATTTCAGCTGTACGACTTAAATCAGCCAAGGCTTCACTTTGTTCAGCATCAATTCTTAGTTGCTCTAATTTTTCCTTAATAGTTTTAGTATCTGACAAAAGTTTTTTCTCATTATTCCATTTAACTGATAACTCAGAAGTTTTATCCTCAAGATCAGCAATTTCTTCTGCAATTTTTTTAAGACGAGTATTATTCTTTGGGTTGGAATCTTTTTTGAGAGCTTGTTTTTCAATTTCTAGTCTACGAATATTACGATCAGCTTCTTCCAAAACCTGAGGTTTATCTTCTAGAGAAATTTTAAGTGCTGAAGCAGCTTCATCAATAAGGTCAATAGCCTTGTCTGGTAAAAACCTATCAGTAATATAACGGCTAGAAAGATTAACTGCTGAGACAATAGCCTCATCAATAATTTTTACTCCATGGTAAAGCTCATATTTTTCCTTTAGCCCTCTTAGAATAGTCACAGCATCATCAATAGACGGCTCACTGACATTAACTGGTTGGAAACGTCTAGTCAAAGCTGGATCCTTCTCAATATATTTTTGATATTCTTTCAAAGTAGTAGCACCAATAGCCTGAAGTTCTCCTCGTGCTAAAGCTGGTTTTAGCATATTAGAAGCATCCATAGATCCTTCAGATGCTCCCGCTCCCACAATGGTATGAATCTCATCAATAAATAAAATTATTTTACCATTGGATTGTTGAATTTCCTTAATAATAGATTTAAGACGGTCTTCAAATTCACCACGGTATTTTGTACCTGCCACCAACAAACCTAGGTCTAAAGAAACCAATTCTTTATCTTTTAAAGAACCCGGGATATCTCCCTGAGCAATTCGCAAAGCCAAACCTTCTGCAATGGCGGTCTTCCCTACTCCTGCATCTCCGATAAGAATTGGATTGTTTTTAGTTCGTCTAGATAAAATCTGAACAATACGACGAATTTCATTATCTCGTCCAATAACTGGATCAAGTTTGTTTTCGTTAGCTAGTTTAGTTAAATTCCTTGTAAATTTGGTTAAAGTCTTGTACTTTTTTGGTTTTTTAATATTAGTAATTTTACCATCTTTGATTTCACTCAAAATTCTTAACACATCTTCCTTCATTATTCCAAAGCGACTCATTAATTCGTGTGTATCTCCAGGAACATCAAATAAACCGAGAAATAAATGCTCAACTGAGACAAAATCATCTCCCATACCGTGGGCAACCTCAGAAGTCTTTTGTAAAATATCAGCTAGTTCTGGAGTAAGAAATATTTGATAGGAAGGTGAAAGAGTAGTTGATTGTTCTGGAGTTTCGATTAATTCTAGCAGAGAATCAGCTAAAAGAATTAGGTCAACATTTAATTTTTCTAAAATTGAGATAACCACATTTTCTTCTTGAAGCATAATAGCAGTGAAAAGGTGGAGATGGCTAACATGATTTTGCCCACGTTCAATAGCCAACTCATGAGAGCGACGAATAATTTCTTTAGCTTTAGTTGTAAAATTTTGAAAGGGAGGCATAAATTAAATATTAACTATATATATAAAATATACAAGTTTTTTAAGATTAAGTCAATTAAATTGTAGTAGTAAAGATAGGAGCTTCTGTAGCTGTTTTATTAAGTTTATCTAGATCTGATTTAATCAGATTAATAGGTATATAAAAGTTATTCATGGATTTAACCCCAATGATGTCTCCGTCTAAATCAATAAGGAGTCCCATGGATAATTGAGAATTAAGATTGGTTTCTATTTCTAGAATTGTGGTCTTCACTTTCTCTTCAGTAACAGCAGGAGTTGAGGTAGCAACTGGCAACTGACCTATTTTTAAATTAGAGACAATTCCAGTCAAAACTATATTGGACTCTTTTCCACCCAAAGAAATAACTGATTGACCTAGTTTTAGTGAATCTGAATTGCCGAAGTCGATTGGTGTAAAAATTGTTTGCTTATCGCTCTTTTCAAGATATTCTACATCTAGTAAAGTAACCTCATTATTTGGTAATACTTCGCTGATTTTCAATTTTAATTTAGTATCGTTAAATAAAATAAAGTACTCGTCTTCATTCGGTGTGACTGATAATTCATTACTGTCCATCATTATTTTACCTTCACTTGAAATTACTACTCCTAGACTGACAAATTTATCTGTTTGAATAATTTCACCTTGTTCATCTTTAATTTCAATTGACTTAAAAATTCTTACTAGAGATTCTGAATTTCTTTCAATGGCTTTGATAATGAAATCTTGGTCACTGATAATAATAGTTTTAGTGTTCTCTATAATAGTAGCTTTTTGTTCTCCAGGAACAACTCGCTCGACTGTTTTTTCTATCACTCGATGAACCGTATCGGTAATTACCTGAGGTGCTTGATTGACCAAAGAGACTGTCACAATACCAGTGGCAATAGAAGTAACAAAACTTACCAAAAGAGTTAGTAGAACTATTTGGGTTTTGTTTAAATTTTCTATATCCATTGGTCATATTATAAACTAAAATCTTTATTTATCAAATTTGTAGATTAACTAAGTAAAAAATCCGAAGAGGTCCAACCTCTCTATATTGGATTATTGTTTTTAGGAATTTTTGGGTAATAAAAAACCACCAAACTGAATAAGTCTGGTGGTGGAAGTTTTTTTAAAAGATCTTCCTTACTTTTTTAATACAGATTTATTTTTTGTTTTTGTATCTACTTCTTCTCTCTCTTGCGATTAGTTTGAGATTCAATTGGGCTCCTCCTTTTGGACTTAATACAGATTTAGAAAAATTGTTAAGGATCAGCCTCTAAGCAGAGTACGGAAAATCCGTAATCCTTATTGTACATATTACAGTATACATCCATGTTACCATACCGCCGGAAACGCATCCAAGCATCACTACCTGAGCTTGAAGACGACCAGAAGGACTTGCTTGAAGACAAATCGCGAAAACCACCATTAGGGATACGGTAACCAGAAAAAACTTTTTTCAAATTGAAACCGAAATTTTTTCCACCGTCAGTCAAGACGTTCCATTCTTCATCAGTCGGCATCCGCTTGCCTGCTTTCTTTGTCTCACGTATTCCTGCTTGCCAGGTGAATAATTGTTGGCCAAGTAATACTTCAGGAACTCCACCAATATACTCACAAATATCCTTGTTGGGATTTTCGAGATAAGTAATATTTTGCCCATTAATTACGAACTTCCAATCAGAAGAATCAACATGAAAGTTTTTATCTTCCAATTGAAGAATCTTTTCCTTTTTCTCAATCATTTTCTCCATTTTATTCAAAATTTCATCAATTTCATCCCGAAGTTTCATAAACATTTTCTTATCCATTTTCAATCCTCCTCTGCTTTACCATTTTTGAAATAATTGTAAAGCTTCATCACAGTCCAAATTGCAGCTAAAGGAATTCCAACCTTTAAAAAATCGAGAAGAAACCCTGCCAGTACTTCGTCTATAAGACCAAGGTCAGAGGCTTTCCCTAGTCCCCAAAAAATAATTACTAAAACAAAAATCGCTATTATCATTTTTCTTCCATTTTGAGATATCATTTTTTCTCTCCTTTTTTTGATTGAAAAAAATCTGTATTATTTACTTTATCAGCCTATCTGATAAAGAATTTTTAAAAGAACACTTTCTTAACTTCTACTATTATCATATCACAGGTTAATCTATTTGTCAAGTGTTATGATTTATCATTTCATTATCTGATATGAAATGATAACATAGGTATGTTAAGATGTCAATGGTTAGAAAAGAGGGCAAGGCTTCGCCTCGCCCTCTTTTATTGCTAAATTGCAAAAAAGCTCTTGTAGTGTATAATTTCAAGCATATGATTTTTACAACAGAAGACATTATCTTATACGCTCTCATTAGTTTTAGCGCTCTAATTTTAGCTTGGTTGGTTAGATTGGAAGTTAAAAGTAAAGACATTGCTATTATGAAAGATAAGGAGAGTCTTAGAAATAAACTAACCTCTATTGAGAATAAATTGGAAGATTTACACAAATTTGGTGATAAGACTGTTGAGAAAATGCAAAATCTAGAAAGTAAATTAGGGAACAATCTGCAAAATGTTGAAGTTATCAGATTTAACCCTTTTAAAAATGACGGTGTAGGCGGTGACCAAAGTTTTGCAACAACTCTATTAAATAAAAAAGGTGATGGTGTAATAATATCAAGCCTCTATGCAAGAGAAAATGTCAGGGTTTTTGCTAAACCAATCGAAAATTGGGGATCAAAATATGAATTATCAGAAGAAGAAAAAACTGTTTTGAACAAAACAAAAGCACAAATTTAATTTATGAATAAGAAAAATAACAACTTAATAGAAAGACCTCCTGTGATTGTTATCATGGGTCATATTGATCACGGTAAATCAACCTTGTTAGACTTTATCCGTAAAACAAATATCGTAGAGGGAGAAGCTGGCAGTATCACTCAACATATTTCAGCCTATGAAGTCATTCACAAAGAAAAGAAAATTACCTTTATTGATACACCTGGGCATGCGGCTTTTTGTAATGTTCGTTCAACGGGAGCCTGTATTGCTGACATCGCTGTCTTAATAATTTCAGCTGAAGATGGGGTTAAACCCCAAACCATAGAAGCTTACAAAAGTATCCAAGAGGCAAAACTTCCTTTTATTATCGCCATCAATAAAATTGACAAACCCAATGCTAATGTGGAGAAGGTTAAACAAGAGCTTATGGAGAAAGAAATTTTTCTTGAAGGTTCAGGTGGTAATATTTCTTTTGCAGAAATTTCAGCTAAAACAGGAGCTGGTGTTCCCGAACTTATAGACACACTTCTTTTAATGGCAGAAATGGAAGAATTAAAAGCTGATAAAAGTAACCCAGCAAGTGGTTTTATTTTAGAATCAAAGGTTGATACTCAAAAAGGAACAGAAGTTGTGGTTGTTATTAAAAATGGAACTATTAAAAAAGGAAATTTTGTATTAATCAATAATAAAGTTAGTCCTGTTAGAAGGTTGGAAAATTTTTTGGGCGACCTTATTGAAGAAGCTACTTTCTCTAGCCCAGTAAGATTGACTGGTTTAAGAGGAATACCAGAAGCCGGAGCAGAATTTAAAACTTATCTTACTAAAAAAGAAGCTGAGAAAAATATTGTTGAAGTGGAAACCGAGGAAATAAATACCAGAAGAGTTCCCTCAAACAACAAAAAGAACACTGATATTCTTATAATGATAAAAACTGATGTTTTTGGAACAATCGATGCTATTAAACAAGAAATCAATAAAATAGAACAAGAAAGAGCAAATATTAGAATAGTAGTAGCTGAAGTTGGAGATATAAACGAAAACGATATAAAAATGGCTGGTACTAAAGGTGACACTTTGATAGTTGGTTTTAATGTCAAAGCCAGCCAACATATTAAAGATTTAGCAGAAAGACAAGGAGTTAAAATTGTTATAGTTGATGTTATCTATAAGTTAACAGAATGGTTGGAAGAGAATATTAAAAATCTAGTTCCAAAAATAAAAGTTGAAGAAACAACTGGTTTAGCCAAAGTCATTCGTGTTTTCAGTCAGACAAAAAGTAATCACATCATTGGCGGAGAAGTAAAAGAAGGTAAATTAGCCTTATCTTCTGAGGTTAAAATATTAAGAAGAGACAATGAAATTGGAAGAGGTATCATTATGAATGTACAAAGTCAAAAAATCCAAACTAAAGAAGTTAGTGAGGGTGATAAATTCGGTATGGATATAAAATCTAAAATTGAAATTATTTCAGATGATGTTCTCGAAGCATTTAAGATAGTTGAAAAATAAAAACCTATCTTTTAAAAGGTATGACATTAAGACAAGAAAAAGTAAAAGAGAATATTAAACACTTGGTTGCTCAATTTCTAGAAAAAGAATCAAACGGAACATCTTTAATAACAGTTACTGATACTAACGTTTCAAAAGATCTTAAAAAAGCTACAATTTTTATAACAGTTCTTCCAGATTCAAGCGAAGATTCAGCTCTTAATTTCGCAAAGCGTAAAAGAAGTGATATTCGAGGATTTATTAGGAAAAAATTGCAAATGAGAATTTTGCCATTTTTAGATTTTGAAATAGATAAAGGCGAAAAAAATCGGCAAAGAATTGACGAATTGTCTTTAGATTTGTAAACTATAAAGGATTAAATAAGGTCTAGTGGCGAAGTGGGAACGCTGGGGTCTGCAAAACCTCCATGAGTCGGTTCGATTCCGACCTAGGCCTCAGGAATTTTACAAGTAAATATGCCCGGGTGGCGGAATTGGTATACGCGCACGACTTAAAATCGTGTCTCTCACGGGATGCGGGTTCGACCCCCGCCCCGGGCACATTGATTAAACAAAATATTTTTTTAATATTCTGTTTATTTTATAATATGGTTTTAATAAAATAAAATTCAACCTCCACTACTAGTACATATAAAAAATCTTTTAGTTTATGAAAAAAACAAAAAAAGATAAATATATCGGAGTTTTTGATTCAGGTTTTGGAGGGTTAGACATACTAAAAACAATAACTAAAAAACTTCCTGAGTATAATTATATTTATCTAGGAGATACAGCTCGTGCCCCTTATGGGACAAGGTCAAAAGAAGTTATTTACGAATTTACCATACAAGCAGTAGATTTTCTCTTTAAAAATAATTGTGAAATTATTATTTTAGCGTGCAACACAGCTTCCAGTGATGCACTTAAAAAAATTCAACAAGAATATTTACCCAAACATTACCCCGGTAAAAAAGTATTAGGTGTATTAATTCCCACTGCAGAAGAAGCAATTAAAAAAACCTTGAACAAAAAAATCGGAGTAATTGCAACAGAGAGAACAGTTAAATCAAATTCTTTCAAAAAAGAATTACTAAAACTAAACTCTAAGGTTAAAGTTTACCAAAATGCTTGCCCTTTACTTGTTCCGATAGTAGAAACTGGAGAACAAAACTCAAATTTTACTGAAACAATTCTAGATAAATATTTGAAACCCTTAATAAAAAAGGATATTGATACGCTAATCCTAGGGTGTACCCATTACGGAATTTTAGAAAGTAAAATAAAAAAAGTAATTGGTAATAAAATCTTAGTTTTATCTGGAACAAAAATAATACCTAAAAAATTAGAAACTTATCTAAAAAACCATCCTGAAATAAAAAAACTTCTCAGTAAAAAAAGAAAAATAACCTTTTACACAACTGATTTAACTGACAAATTTATATTACTTGGAAGTAAATTTTTCGGAAAAAAAATAATAGCAAAAAAAATATCATTAAAATAACTTGAAATCAACAACAAATAAATATAGTATGTAGATTGTGCAATCTTAAAATAAATTTATTTTAAGATAAAAATAAAAAATCCGCCCATAGCTTAGCTGGTAAAGCAGTCGGCTCTTAACCGAAAGACCGTAGGTTCGAATCCTACTGGGCGGACAAGTTATAATGAAAATAAAATTAAATTAAAAACTAGAGTTAACTTGATTTAGATAACAAAATCATATATAATAACGCCATGTCACAAGATAGATTAGTAAAAATGGCTTGTCAAGATTGCAAAAGAATCAATTACTGGACAAGTAAAAACAAGAAATTGGTTGAAAGAAAATTGGAATTCAAGAAATTTTGTAAGTGGTGTCAAAAACACGTTACTCACAAAGAAGTCAAAAAATAAAAAGTCGCTTAGCGACTTTTTTTAATACTTTCGATTTTTATCTATTTATCTTATAATAAGTATACGGGTCTATCGGTTAACTGGTAAACCACTGGTCTCCAAAACCAGGACTGCAGGTTCGAGTCCTGCTAGACCCGCATTTACAAAAACAATTTAACTGCTCTAATATCTTCAAACGAATATTTGTTACCTAAAAGTTTTTTAACAGGTGTTAATTTATCGCCTTTGGTTTTTTTCCAAGCTTTTAAAATTTTTTCAAAATCTTTTATATCACCTTTTAAATAATCCAGATTTGCTTTATCAGTCCCCTTTTCTTCAGCTAATTTTTCCAGATGACTAATAATGGTTCCTTTTGTTATTCCTCTTTCACGAGCCATATCTTCGATCATCATTTCTTTCATCACCATTCCTTTAGTTATATCGTATGTAGAAATCTTTTCTTCAACAGGTACATCCGTTACAGCATGATCCAAAAATTCTTTTTTCAAATCTCCTCTCCTTTTTTTAGGAGTCACCTTCAGTTGACGAGCTACCTGTTCTGACCTTTTTTTTAATTCCTGATCAAAATTGAGAATATCCTCATTAACACTTAAAGCCATATTATTTATACCCTTCAAAAAAAGCCCCTCTAGAGACCTAACTCGAGATAGGGCAACATAACCCATCCCAGCTACAAAAGACCTAGAAAGGTCAATTTCAGCCGCATCTAGACTCATTCCCTGACTCTTATGAACAGTAATAGCCCAAGCTAACCTTAACGGCATCTGAGTAATTCTAGCCTTTACTGCTCCATCTTCTTCTATATGCCAAGATTCGTTCTCAACAATAATTTCTTTTCCGTTATAAGTTCTAACTATCGGTAAACTCCCTTCAAAACCAATCACTACTCCTAGTGTTCCGTTAACATAACCAACTTCAAAATTATTTTTTATAAACATCACAACTGCATCTTTTTTGAGATGTAATTCCTCCATAGCCAAACAACTTTTTTTCAAAATGTCTGACAATTTTTTCGTTCCAGAAAATTGCATTTGATAAATTTGAGGGAAACTTTCAATTTTATCTAGTTCCTTCATATTTAACTGATCAACTTCTCTATTATGAGTATATAATTTTGTCGGAATAATTTTGGTCTGTTTAGCCTTTTGTCGTTTTTTTAGTAACTCCTGTGTTTTTTCACTAATTTCATTTTGTCTAATATCATTCAAAACACTTAAGAGATCATTTTCTAAACTTTGACGATATTGCTCACTCAAATAACAAATCTGCAAATCCATAATTCCCCAAATATCAGCCTTATAAGCAAAACTACTTTCTGTGTCACCTTTACTGATAGGCGGTAATTGAAAAAAGTCTCCACAAAGAACCACTTGCAAACCACCAAAAGGAGCACTCGATTGTTTAAAAGCTCGACAGATCCTATCCACAGCATCTAATTGAAAGCTATGCAACATAGATATTTCATCAATCACTAAAACTTGCACATATTTGAATTTTTTCTTTAAATAACCTTTTGTTAATAATTTTTCAATTTCAGATTCTGATAAATAGTCCTTAATACCTAAACCAGACCAAGAATGAATCGTAGTTCCATTTAGGTGGGTAGAAGCAATACCAGTAGAAGCAGTTACCCCTACAGGAATATTACTCGATTTAAGAAAATCGATATATTGATTTAGTACATAAGTTTTTCCACTTCCCGCAGGACCAGTCAGAAAAACATTTTTCCCCATTTTTAAAATTTCTAAGACTTCTAATTGCTTCATGATTACATATTTTCAACAGTTTCAATCCCTAATAAACTCAAACCATTTTTTAAAATTTGAGCAGAACCTTTGGCTAAAGCTAAACGAATCCCCTGTTCTTCTTCTGAAGCTTCCAGTACTGGACAATGAGCATAAAAACTATTAAACCTCTGAGCTAATTCATAAAGATAATTACACATTGAATGAGGAGTAACTTCTATTCCTGACCGATAAGCAACTTGTGGATACCTCACCAACCATTTCAATAATTTTTCTTCATATTCCCCTATCTTAACACCACTTAGGCCTTGGATGTCTAAATCTTTTGATTTTTGAATAATTGATTTAGCCCGAACATAAGCATACAAGATATAAGGTCCAGAATAACCTTCAAAATTTACAAATCTTTCTGGATCATAATTAACATCCTTATTAAATTCGTGAGATAAAATTAAAAATTTCAAACCTGCCAAAGCCACTACTCGAGCAATTTTCTCTTTTTTATTCTCGTCATAACTTTTCAATTCGACGATTTTAGTTTTAGCCACCTTTAATGACTCTTCAAGGAGATCTGTTCCTTTAATATTTTTACCACTACGAGAACTAGTTTTTTTACCATTCATTAACAACCATCCAAAAGAAAGATGAAAATACTTATCTTTAAACTTATCATCTAAAATCTCTAAAACATTAATCACTGCTTTAAAATGATCTTTTTGTTCAATAGCTGTAAGGGTAAGATTTAAATATAAATCTGGATAATCACTAAACTTTTGATAACCTAAAGCTAAGTCTTTCGCAAAATAAGTTGGATTACCTTCACTAGTTTGTGCTACCCAAGTAGTTAATCCGTCTTTTTCACCATTATAAATGATAGCCCCCTGGCTCTTTTCAAAAAGATCTTTCTCATTTTTATCTACAATCTTCTTAGCTTCTTTAAATACTTGGCTTTCTGGATATTGTTTATCATAAATAACACCCAAGTCTGCAAAAATTGCTTGTTGGTGCTCCAAACTCCACTCTTTTATTTTTTCATACAATTCGGTTTCAGAATTTTTGTTACCCTGATAAATATCAATGTTTATTTTCCTAATAACTTCTTCATTATCATCAAAATTTTCTGAAGCATAAACATAAGCATCAGCAATAAAATCCATTTTTTTGTGCTTATCCCAAATCTCGAAGTCTTCAGGTAAACCTTTCTGCATTACTCCCCAAGTACATTTAGCAGTATGCATCCCAATATCTCCATAATAATTTGTTTTAATTACTTGATAACCCAAATTTTCTATCAACTGGCAAACAGATAAACCAGAAATTGTTCCTTTAATATGACCAACAGTAAAAGCTTTATGGGTGTTAGGTTGACCAAATTCCACCATCACTTGTTTAGATTTTCCTAAATTAAATTTACCGTAATTTTCTTTCTTCTCTAAGATTTCGTTTAGTTCAGAAACAAAAAAACTTGTTTTTAATTTAAAATTAACATAACCAGGAGCCACAGCTTCAACACTTTCAATAAAATCAGACTTCTCTATTTTTTCAGCAATTTCTTGGGCTATCTCTAAAGGATTTTTAAGTAAAGGTCCTGCCAAAACCAGTGTATTCAAAGCATAATCACCATAAGATTCCTCTTTTGGTCTTTCTATTAAAACACTAAGGTCTTTACCGTAAATATTAATGGCTTTTCTTATAATTCTAATTAACAAGTCTTCCTCTAAAGGTTTGAGAGAATTTTTTGATTGTTTTAGTTTATCTTGTAAATTCATGCTATTAATAATAACATATTGTTTATGAAGAGGAAATTTCAAAGAAAAATAGAAAATTTTGTTTGTGGAAACTGCCACACAAAAGTTATCGGCAATGGCTATACTAACCACTGCCCTGTTTGTTTATGGAGCAAACACGTTGATATAAACCCAGGAGACAGAGCATGTAATTGCTGTGGTTTAATGGAACCCATTTCCTTAGAAAACAAAAACGATAATCAAATTATCATTCATCGTTGTATTAAATGTGGGTACGAAAAGAAAAACAAAGTTGCTAAAAATGATAACCTTGAAGAACTTCAAGAGTGGTAATATCATTTAAATCTCTTTACTAAATACTAAGATTAAGACTATAATACAATTAATATGATAAATAAACTAAAAAAAATAAACTTAATTTACTGGATAAATATTTCAATATTTATAATAATAATTGGTGGAATTGGGTGCATAACCTGGTTAGGAAATAACCACTTAAAATCTATAGATGAAAAGTTCTCTTTAGTTAATTCAAATATTGAATTCTTAGAAGGTAAGACAGCTTCGACAACAGATCAACTACAACAAGGTATTTTACAAACCTACACAGAGTTATCTTTAGCTATAAATAACGAAAAAGAAAATGTCGGCAATATTAAAGACCTTTTAGGTATCTATCAGCAAGAAGTTGGTAATATCTCAGGTACAGTTAGTAATCTTGAAAAATTAACTAAAATTGACCCAGAACTATTACAAAAATATTCAAAGGTTTTCTTCTTGAATGAACATTATTCACCGGCCCGTTTAACTGAACTTCCAGATAATTATGAATATTTAGAATCAAAACATTCTAAGATTAGCACTGAAGTTTGGCCATATTTAGATAATATGATAAAGGCATCAACTGCCGACGGTCTAGAATTATATGTTTATTCAGCTTACCGTTCTTTTGATGAACAAAATGCCCTTAAAAACCAGTATTCAATAATTTATGGTTCAGGTACTGCTAATCAATTTTCCGCAGACCAAGGCTATTCTGAACATCAATTAGGTACCACAATTGACTTAATAACAACCGGTATAGGCGGAACGTTAGAAGGTTTCGACAAAACCATAACTTATAAGTGGTTGCTAGGAAATGCTTTCAAGTACGGATTTATTATGTCTTATCCTGACAATAATGAATACTATCTTTTTGAGCCATGGCATTGGCGTTTTGTAGGAGTTAAATTAGCAACAAAATTACATAATGAAGAAAAAAACTTCTATGATTTAGACCAAAGAGAAATAGACGAATACCTAATCCATCTATTTGAATAGTAAATTATTTAACATCAAATAAAATATACTTATCCTTCACATCCGTTCGGGATGATTATTTTACAACCAAATCAAAGATTTGGGTAAAATATATCAGTTGCCAGACTAGGATTCGGTCACAAATTACTAAGTATATTTCTTCGCTTCGCTCAAAATCTACTAAATATTCGCGACCCCACCTCCATCGCTTCACTCAGTCCGGTTTTCGAATCCTAACTTACAAGTAAAATAGTAAAATCCCAACGCTATCGCATCGGGATTAAACTATTTTATGTTGCCAGACTAGGATTCGAACCTAGATACCCAGCTCCAAAAGCTGGTGTCCTACCATTAGACGATCTGGCAATAATTAATTATATGTTCAAACCTTATTCTACATTTTTTGTTAATTTTATCAACATCAACTCGAGCGGTAATTGAGAAATATAAGAAGATTTCGTTTGCAGAGAAACATTAATCAATTCGCTAATAACATTAGAATTAACGTTAGAATTCTTTTCTTGACTCAATTCTTTTAAGAAACTAAAATCCGTTTCAGAAAATTCACTTTCAAAAACTTTATCTGCCCCTTTAGAAAACCTTAACAACAATATAGCGCGCATCTTATATAAAACTAATTTTATTAATGTTTGTATATTCAGATTATTCTTTACTGCAATTTCAATACTCTTTAAACCTTTCTCTAAATCTTTTTCAGAGATAGCCAAAATGAAATCATTAATCATCTGACTACTTGGAACCCCTACTATTTTTTCTACTTCTTCAATACTAACTTTCTTATCTTTTGACGAAGACATCACTTTTTGTAAGATACCTAAAGTATCTCGGAAAGAACCATCTCCCAATAGGGCAATTAAATCTTCAGTTCCCTTTTCCAAAACAAATTTTTCCTTTTTTGCCACTTCTAAAATAATTTCATTTAAAATTTTTTGAGAAGGTTTCTTAAAAAAATAAGACTGACAACGAGAAATAATTGTCTCGGGGATCCGGTCTGGTTCAGTAGTAGCTAAAACAAACACTACATGACGTGGAGGTTCCTCTAGGGTTTTCAAAAGAGCATTAAAAGCATCCTTTGTTAGCATATGTACCTCATCAATAATATAAACCTTATAAGGTGATTCAAATGGTAAAACATTCACAGAGTCTCTCAACTCCCGAATAGCGTCAATCCCGCGATTAGAAGCAGCATCTATTTCATTTAAATCATTATTAGTACACTTAATTTCTTGAGCTAAAATCCTAGCAACAGATGTCTTCCCCGTTCCTCTTGTACCTGAAAACAAATAAGCATGGGATATATTACCTAACCGAATAGCTTTTTCAAGAGTATCTGTAATATGACTTTGCCCCAAAACTTCCGAAAATTTTTGAGGACGATATTTACGATAAAGTACTAAATCTGACATATAGTTTATTATAACATAATCAATAATTGTTGTAATTACAGAAAAACCAGGCAAAAACAAAATTTGAGGTTTAAAATTTTTCTCTTCTCAAATTTTGTTTTGTCTGATTTTGAAAAAACTTATTAAGCCCACATCTTTAACTTCAAAGCCTTTTGTGCAGCATCCTGTTCGGCCTCCTGTTTAGAAACGCCCTCCCCTTCTGCTATTAATTTATTATTTAAAAATACTCCTATCTTAAATCGTTTGTCATGGTCAGGTCCGACCTCTTCTAAAACTTCATAATTAGGAGTAACTTTTTCAAGCTCTTGAGATTTTTCTTGAAAATTGCTTTTTGCATCTTGCCATAAATTTTTCTCCACTACTTCATCTACTTTATAAAGAAAATTATCCGCAATAAATTTTTGAGCAATTATATAACCTTGGTCTAAATAAACCGCCCCGATAATAGCTTCTACAGCGTTGGCCATAATAAAATTCCTGGCTCTGCCTGTATCTTTAGCCTCCCCTTTAGACAGCTGGAGAAAATCATTGATTTCTAGTCTTTCGGCTACTCTTAAAAGCGAAGTAGTATTAACCAAAGCAGAACGATAAGAAGTCAAAACCCCTTCATTCTCCTGAGGAAACTTCTCAAACAAATGATGAGTTGTTACTAATTCCAAAACAGCATCACCTAAATACTCCAATCTTTCATTGTGCTCAAGGCTTTCTTCTTGATGTTCATTAATATAAGAACGATGAGTCAAAGCCATTTTTAATAAATTTATATTATTAAATTTTATCTTTATTTTTTCTTCAAATTTTACAAAATCAATCATGTTTTCTTTTATTTTTCTTGTTTTATAGAATAAATATTTTTTATCATTTCCGCCCCTTTATTAATTATCGGTTTCAAATCATCATAAGTTTCAAGTTTACTTATTTTATTTATTTCAAACCACCTTATATCATCAAGAGTTCCTCTTTCCCCTCCGTTTTCTTTTAACTCTAGGATTTTAAAATCGGCCTTAGTTAAAAAATAAGTAACGTTTCTCTTAGTTGGGGTACCCCCTTCTTTAGAATTATCTTCATCATAAAGTGTCGCCACATACTGGTTAACATCTAATTTATCTTTAATAACAACATCTAATCCAGTCTCCTCTTTAGCTTCTCTTACAACACATTCTTCTATGGTTTCATTTTTTTCTTTTGATCCTTTTACTAAAGTCCAATAACCAAACACATTGTGTACAAAAGCCAAAAATATTTTATCGTCTTTTTCTGTAAAAATAACAGTTCCTCCTAATTCTTGAGTTGGCAAGTTTTCTTTGTTAATTTCTATTTGTTTGTTCTTAAGACAATTATCAGAAGTTTCATATTTTCTTGGTTCACCTAACTCTTTATAAATAGTCCCAAGAACACCACTAATAAATTTACCACTATTTTCACCACCAAAAGCTTTCGCTAACTCAATGGCTTCATTAATAGCTACTTTAGGAGGAACTTCCTGTTTATCAGAAAATAAGAGCTCATAAATACCTATTCTCAAAATATTCCTATCAACAATAGAAATTTTTTCAATTGGCCACTGAGGTGCAGCCTGCTGAATAATATTATCAAGATTCTTTTGTTCCTTTAGAATTCCTTTAATTAAAGACTTGGAAAAAGAATTACCTTCAGACACAATAGCAAACTCTTTTAGATTGCAATCTAAGATGTTAAATACTTCTGTTTCACTTTCTTTTCTAAAATCCCATTCGAAAAGAGTCTGTAAAACTATTGATCTTGAAAGGTGCCTATTCAACATAACCTTTTGGGTTAAAACTCTAAAAATACAAAACCCGTCTACTAACAGACAGGTTTAAAATTACTTCCCTTTTTTTGATAATTTTTTAGCGTCCAAAACTTCTGCTTTATCGTCTTCTTTTTTTGAATTTGGATCTTTTCCAAGTTCCTTCATCTTAGTCTTCCTCCTTTCATTTTTCTTTTCTACTTTAGATTGAACATCAATAACTTGCCTTCCTAGATATTCACCACAAATTTGACAAGCGTGATGTCGCAAATGAAAAGAACCACACTTTGCACATTTAGAAAGTCTTGGTTCATCTATACCATGATGTGATCTCCTGTTTTTAGTATGACCACTTGTGTGTCTCATTCGAATTGACATATTAACCATTATTATAGACCATTTTCACATAAATGCAACTAGTCTAACTATAATAAAAACAGATTTTATCAAAAAAAACCTATTAAACCACAATTCACAAAAAACTCTTTTCAATAAACTAATATCATAAATATTCTGAAATCTAACAAAACTTTGCTATAATACTTTTATGATTAAATTCTCCCATCTACATATTCATAGTCATTACAGTCTTTTAAATGCTCTACCTAAAATCAATGATTTAGTCGCGAGAGCTAAAAAATACGACATGCCAGCTCTGGCTCTCACAGACAACGGTAACATGTACGCTACTATTAAATTCTATCAAGAGTGTCTTAAACAAAATATTAAACCAATTATAGGTGTTGACTTTTATGTTGCTCTTAAAACTCGTCATGACAAAAGATCTGGTATAGACAATCGTAGCACTCGCCTAATCCTTTTAGCTAAAAACGAAATTGGTTATAAAAATTTAATTAAACTAGTTAGTAAATCTTTCCTAGAAGGCTTTTACTACCGACCAAGAATTGATAGAGAGTTGCTTGAAAAATATAAAAAAGGGTTAATTTGTATTATGCCTCACTTCAGCGGTGATGTTTCCAAAGCTTTACAAGTCAATGATTTCGAAAGAGCTAAAGAAATAACTAATTGGTACAAACAAAATTTTACAGATTTTTACCTAGAAATAACTCATCACCCAGAAATTGAAGGGCAACTAGAATTAAAAAAGAAAATCATTGATTTTGCCAAATCAGAAAACATACCTCTAGTAGCCTGTCAAGATGTTTACTATTTAGATCCGGAGGATAAAAAAGCTCGTGACATTTTAATGTCAATCCAAAGTTCAAATAGCAGACAGCGTAATGAAAAAGAAAATTTTTCTTTTATTAACCAAATTACTGCTAATGAATATTTTAAAGACACCCTCGAAGCTCTAGAAAACATTCAAGTCATTGTAGACAAATGTAACATTAAATTAGATATAGATAGTTGGTACTTCCCAGATATTGAAATTCCCAAAGGAGAAACCTATGATTCCCAATTAAGAAAAACAACCTATGCAGGTTTGCCAAAACGTGGATTAGAAAAAACCAAAGAAGTTGAGGAAAGAATTGAATACGAATTAGAGATTATTAAAAACAAGGGTTATTCTTCTTACTTCTTAATAGTTTCTGATTTAATCGTGCATGCTAGAAGCATTGGTATACTGACTAATACTAGAGGTTCTGCAGCTGGTTCCTTAGTTTCCTATCTTAATTTTATTACCAAAGTTAACCCATTAGAACTAAAACTACCTTTTGAAAGGTTTATGAACCCTGGTCGCCCAGGAATCCCTGATATTGATGTAGATATCGCTGATATCCATCGCGATGATGTTATCGATTATATGAGAAGCAAATATGGCAAAGACGCAGTTGCTCAAGTTGGAACATTTGGAACCATGGCAGCAAGAGGGTCTGTCAGAGATGTAACCAGAGCCTTAAATCATCCCTATGAACTAGGTGACAAAATAGCCAAACTAATTCCAATGGGTTCTCAAGGTTTTCCTATGACAATCTCTCATGCTTTGGACATAGAAAAAGACTTGCAAGATTTACACAAGAGAGACAAAGACGTTCAAGAAATAATTAAATATGCCCAAAAAATTGAAGGTTGTGCTAGACATATTTCTACCCATGCAGCAGGAGTCCTCGTTTCACCAACTCGAGTAGATGACTATACACCAATACAACTCGATAAAGATGGTAAAATTATTACTCAATATGATATGTACACAGGGAACAGGGATGGTGTCGTCAATTTACCAAAATTTGATATTTTGGGAATTAAAAACTTATCTATTTTAGCTAATGCCATTGATTTAGTAAAAAGATTAAAAGGAGTTAAAATTGATTTAGATAACATAGATTTAAAAAATAAAAAAACTTACGATATGCTTGCCCGAGGAGAGACCATGGGAACCTTCCAACTAAACGGTCAAGGAATGACTCAATACCTAAAAGAATTAAAACCTCATGACATTTGGGACATCATGGCAATGGTAGCTCTTTACCGTCCAGGCCCAATGGCTTTTATCCCTGACTACATTAAGAGAAAGAAAAACCCTGAACTAGTTACCTATTTGCATCCAGAACTAGAAAAAATTCTAAAACCAACTTACGGAATTATTATCTATCAAGATGACGTCATGCTTATTGCTGTTAACTTGGCGGGTTATACATGGGCAGAAGCTGATAAATTCAGAAAAGCTATGGGTAAAAAAATCCCAGAAATGATGCAAGAACAAAAAGACAAATTCTATAAAGGTTGTTTTGAACATGGAATAAAAGATAAAATAATAAAAAAACTTTGGGAGACCATAGAAACATTTGCAGCCTATGGTTTTAATAAAGCCCACTCAGCTTCCTACGGAAGAGTTGCCTACGAAACATCTTACATGAAAGCTAACTTCCCTATTGAATACATGACAGCTCTATTAATGGCTGACTCAGGAGATACTGACAAAGTTTCAGAAATAATTACAGAATGTAAAAGACTCAAAATAGAAGTTCTCCCTCCTGATATAAATGAGTCTTTTACTGATTTTACAATAGTCAAAAATGAACAAGGGAATGAAGCTATCCGTTTTGGTCTTCAAACTATCAAAAATTTTGGAGAAGGTATCGCAAACGCAATTATCCTAGAAAGAAAAACTAATGGTAAATTTGAATCTTTAGTAGATCTTTTAGAAAGAATCCAAGATCGGAACTTAAATAAAAAATCACTAGAAGCTTTAACTAAATGTGGAGCTATGGACAAATTAGGAGAAAGAAGACAAATTATTGAAAACATGCCAGCTTTATTACAGTACAGTAAAAATTTTGCTTTGAAACCAAAAGAACAGGATTCCCTCTTTGGTGATGATATGAAAATTTCTCAAATTACTCTTGAAAAAACAGAATCGGCCAGCATGGAGGAAAAACTAATTTGGGAAAAAGAATTACTTGGGTTATACATTTCAGGTCATCCTTTAGATAAATTTAGTCAGCAGTTATCAAAAAGCAAAACTAATCTAAATAAAGTAAAGAAAAAATCACTAGAAGGAATGACTACAGTGGTAGCCGGTATAATAGAAGAATTTAAACCTATTCTTACCAAAAAAGGAGATAAAATGGCTTTCTTAAAATTGTCAGATTTTAGTGATACTATAGAAGTAGTTATTTTCCCGAAAATATTTTCAGAATTTCAAGAATTTTTAGAAATTGATAAGTGCATCTTAATTAAGGGAAAAATCTCAAAAAGAAATGATGATACCAGTTTAATCGCTGAAAACATAAGAGAGCTAAAGTAGAAATACTTTGATTTTTCAAGAAAAATTAGTAGTATATGGTTAGCAATTAATGACCCTATCGTCTAACCGAATTAGAATATAGTGGACATTGTCCTTAAACAAAAATGAAAGTAATAATTTAGAAAAATTAAATAAGTAAAATATTTGACCCTATCGTCTAACGGTTAGGACATCGCCTTCTCAAGGCGGAAATCAGAGTTCGATTCTCTGTAGGGTCACAAAACGTTAAGAAAAAGTAAATTGTTTTACTTTTTTAGAAAAGAGCCATAAACACGTAAGTGTCTATGGCTCTTGTTGTCCTTAATTTAGAGGAGTAATCTTTACCGGAATGACTCCCTGTTTAACTGCACCGAGCAATTTAGCCGCTTTAAAAGACAGATCAACTTCCCTATCATACTTACCATTTATTATAGTATAGGGCCCACGGTCTAGAATTAAAGCTTCCAAACTCTTGTTATTATTGAGATTGGTTATTTTAACCCTTAAACCCAAAGGTAAAGTCCGATGTGCAACCAGAATTTGATTCTGATCATAAATCTTACCATTGGCCATTTTCTTACCGTGAAATCCAGGACCATACCAAGAAGCCCGTCCATTGTAGGCTTTCCACTGAACCTCTGGAATCAGTAGTTTTTGACCAGGATGAATGAGCTTATCCTTCGATCCCATACCATTGGCTTTTCTCAATTGCCAAGCTAGGATGTTGTGTTTATCAGCGATTCTATTTATCGAATCACCCACTTTTACAACGTGAGCCTTCGGCTCTTCACAAAAAGCCGTCAAGGAATTAAAAAATATCACAATCACCAAAATAATAACCTTTACCATTTTTCCTCTCCTTTTTCATTTTTTCAAGAACATTAAAACTGACTATTTTATAATATAAAAGTATCTATATGTCAAGACATTAAGTAATTATTTAGATAAATGAAACTTTTGCTTAACAAGCAACAAAATCTCATCAATTTCACGATTACCAAGTAACTTAAGCACCAAAACTAAGACAATCAAACCAATCACCCCAGACAAAAAACCTTGTAAAAAAATGCCTAAAAAAGTATTAATATCAAAAACATAATTCCAAAGGTTTAAAGAAAAATAAGCAAACACACCCATTATGAGAGAAGCTATAAAAGTCTGAAGAAATGATTTTTCTAAAAAAGGAGAAAATCGATTAAAATCTCTTTGAAACGCAAACCATAATAAACCAGCATTAATGAAAGTCCCCAAAGAATAACTAATAGGAAGAATAAGTACATCTATATTTTTAATGTCTTCAACACGAAAAATTAACCCAACTAGATTTCTGATAAAATCATAATTAACAAATAGCCATCTAAGCAAAAAAGCTGATGCCACGATTGAAACAGCAGAAATGATACTAATCAAAACTGGCTTAAATGTTTTACCCGCTGCATAATAACCACGAATAAATAACAAAACTAAACTTTGGGCTGTTACGGACAAAGCAAAAGCAGCTAAACACGCTGCTGTCAAACGTGTATCTTCCCAATCAAACTTACCAGATCCTAAAATAGTCCTCACTATTTGTGCTCTTAAAACAATAAATAAAACAAGTGATACTGTTGCCCAAAAAACAATATGTCTGGCAGCAGATGTAATTTGATCAAAAAATTCATCAACTTTTTTATTAGAAAACAATTTAGCTAAAGTAGGAAAAGCTGCTACAGAATAACTTATTCCTATAATACTTAAAGGAACAGATTGAAGACTGAATGAAAAAGTAAAAACAGACACAGAACCTTCCCCCATGGAAGAAGCTAAACCTACTAGAAACAATAAAGCAAGATTGTTCGAAGACAAAGCCAATGTTCTTGGAAGAGAAAGAATTATAATATCTTTTATTCTCTTAAAATCATGTATGAAAGATAACTTGGGCATAAACTTTAAACGAAAAACTGAAGGTATTTGTATTGCTAAATGCATAAAAGCTCCTAAAACTACACCCAAAACAAGACCGACTAAACCAAAGATTGGATAAAAAAAGATTATACCAATGATAATCCCAACATTATAAAAAAGAGGGGCAACAGCATAAACTAGAAATTTCCGTTTAACTTGAATAATACTTGCAAAAAAATTTGAAAGACCTAAAAGAATTGGTGACAACAATAATATCCTAGACAAAGTGATAACCTGTTTAATTGCCTCCACAGAAAAACCTTTAAATATGAAAGGTATAATTTTAGGCATCAAGAAAAAAGCAATTGTACATATTACCAAAACTAAAATCAAGAAAACAGAGAAGACTTCACTCATAAACTCCCTTCCGTGCTTTTGATTCACTTCTTCGGTTAAAAAAGGAACTAAAACAGATATAGAGACAATGGAAGCCACTGCAATAAAAATAAAGTCTGGAATACGAAAAGCTGCATAATAGATATCTAAAGCCTCTCCTGCACCAAATGAATAGGCTAAAAGTCGATCTCTAAGAAGTGCTAAAATTTGAGATAAAAAAGCAAACAAACCTAAAATATAAGCGGTCTGATGAAGACCGCTTATATTTTTATTCAATAAACCAAACACACTTTTTATCATAACAATTTACTTTACCACATCATCTAGGTTACTGTTGTTAACTTCTAAGTTAGAATCCTATAAATCATTCTCCGTAGGATTTTGCTCAACTTCAGGAACAGCAGGCTGTTGTTTTTGCTGAGTATTCAAACCATAAAGAGGATCTCTTCCATTTTGAATATTTTGTAAAATGGTCTTAATATTTTCATCTTTAGGAAGAGCTTGGCTCAATAGATTAAACAAATTAACAGCTTTTTCTTTCTCCCCTGCTCCTTCGTAACTTAAACCAAGTAGATAAGCAGCGTCAATAGAACTTTGATCCAAACTAACAGCTTTTTCTAAGAAAGGAATAGCTTCTGTATAACCTCTGGCATTAAACTTAAAGAAACCAAGTTGCAAGAAAGGTTGAGGATCATTGGGAACAGCTTGAGCCCATGCCTCGATAATCTTTGTAGCTTCTTCTTGATTTTGATTATTCAATTCTATCTGAGACAAAAATGAAAAACCATCAGCATAATTATTTTTTAATTGAAGAGAAATTGTTGCATATTCTTTAGCTTTCTCTAAATCACCGTTAACTGCTTCTAGATTAGCCACAGTAAGATACACAGCAGGATTACTTGGACTTAATTTACTTGCTTCGGCATAAGCCCCGACAGCGTTATCATACATTCCTTCTATTTTTAAAGAAACGACTGAACTATAAACCTTACCTAAAGTCATCCAATTTTGATAGTTAAGATTATCAATGGCTAAAGCCGAACCAGCATCAGAAATCGCTGCTTGGAAAACTCCTTCAAACTGACTTTGGAGTGTTTCTTGATCAATGTCTTCCTGACTCATTACAGAATTTAATAACAATAAATCCATCTCAGATAATAGACGGTAATATAGATCATCACCAAACATAGAAGCTGCACTTACCATTAATTTTATAGATTTGTTTATATCCTTCTCTGTATTGAGAACAATAAGACTCTCCTGAGCTCTAGAAGAAGCTATAGCTTTCTTAACAAATAAATAACCATTAAAAGCAAAAGCAGTGAAAACAGCAACTGACACCACAATCAAAACAGCACTTTTTCCTAAACTTTTAGAAGAAGAGATAGATTTTATCCTTACAACACCATCTTGGTAACATAAAGCTAACAAAACACCAGAAAAGATAAAACTTAAAGATAGAATAACAAAACCAGGAACATATATAAACGAAAAAATCCATAAATAAACAGTTGATACAAATACAGACAGAGAAATGTAATGGTTAAACTTATTATGACGATTTAATTTCAACAATTTAAAACCAACAAAAGTAAGCATACCCAAAAACAACAACCAAGCAAGAAAACCAAGAATTCCTACTTCAACAAGAGAACTTAGAATAAAACTAAACCCTGAGTTAAAATCAGTAGCCCAAAATTGAGTATTATTAACAGCAAGCGGTTTGTTAGAAGTCCATTGATTAGCAAATTTATTAGGGCCAGCTCCAAGAACAGGGTCATTTGCCAAAGTAGGTTGAATAATACCAAAGGTTCCTCCAATTGTAGGCCTAACTTCATAATCAAAGGTATTAAAACTAGAAGAAAGAATTCCCCCAACTGGACCACTGGCAAAAATGAATACTAAAGAAATTGCAAAGAGAACCAAAGAAGTCATAGGAAGTGCCTTTTTATTTATTTTTTTCTCAGACGTTCTACTCGTTAACAAAGTATAAACAATAAAAAACAATAAGACTAAAGACAACATTATCCAAACAGAAAGTGAATTAACAAGAGCAATGAAGAAAACCGAGATCGCAAGGGTAATATAACTAATAATGTTAATGACCTTTTTATCCTTCATAAATACAGTAGTAAAAAAAGAAATTATAGCAATCAAACCAAAGAAAATTCCAAGTTCACTCCATGTTCCTATTAAATTAGAAGTAGTATTATTAAATACTCCCATAGCCATAAAGCTAGGTCCGAAGATAAGACGTAACATATGGAAAAACAAAAGAAGAGCGGAAGAGAATAACAAACCAGTATACAGATAAATAACTTGTTTCTTTGTCTCAAACAAACGTGCTATAAGAAACATCAATAAAAATAGGGTAGCAATCATACTGAAAGAATTAACACCGAAACCAAAACCTACAATTGTCTTTTTTATAGATCCAGAAAATAACGAAGATAATAAATAAGAAAAAGGAACCAACAAAGCTGAGAAAATAACCAAATTCTTACTAAAACTAAAATCTTTATTTTTTATTCTCTCTAATAACCAAGCAATCAGAAGTAAAAGGGTAATAGTTAATAACACAGCACTTTTCCCTGCAAAAAAAGAGAAAGTTTGAGAAGGTATAACAAAAACTGGTAAAAGAAAACTTAAAATCATCACTAAAGAAAAAGATAACTTTTTTAAAGTGAAAGATCCATTTTTTTGGTCTCTGATTGAATCTATATGTTCGTCCATTTTATTTTTTTATTCTTTCCTGAAAAGGAATGGAATTTAAATTAATAATAAACAATAATACGTAATTATATATAAGCGATATTATAAACGATAAATCAATTTTTTCCAAAGAGTTTATCAACAGATTAACTAATTAAAGCTATCACCATACCCATTATGGCAAAAATTACACTTATAACCCAGTATCTCATGGTTACCTTATAACTAGGCCACCCCATAGCCTCAAAATGATGATGAATAGGAGCAACTAGAAAGACCTTTTTCCCATTTCTTAATTTTTTAGAAAATACCTGAATTAAATTGGAAATAACTGTGGCAAACAAAGGTAAGGCAATTATTGGTAAAACAACAACTTCCCCTGTCAAAAAAGCAACAACTGTTAAGGTAGTAGTTAAACCCAAAACACCAGTTTCCGTCATATAAAATCTGGCAGGAGGAATGTTAAACCACAAAAAGGCTAAAATACCGCCCACAATAACAGCACAAAATGCGGCTAAATCTATTTGATTTTGAAAAAAAGCAATTCCTGTATAAGCTGCAAAAATAGCCGCGAAAACACCCCCAGACAAACCATCAACTCCATCTATTATTCCACTAGAAAAAAGAAATAACATAACCAACATAAAAAAAGGTATAAATAAAAATCCGAGTTCCCAAACACCAACAAAAGGAATAATTATACTTGAAACATCTAATTTAAAGAAAAACCAGCAAGCTCCTATCAAGCCGATCCATAAAACCATAAATATTCTAACTTTCAAAGACAGACCCCCCGCAGTGTATTTACCTTTTCCTGACACAACCAAGAAGTCATCAAACAAACCGACCAAAGCCCCTCCAATTAAAGTAAATAAAGGTAACCAAGTCTGCCCTCTACTCATAAAATCTAATTTTTTAGCAAATTCAGATGGAAAAAACTGAGATATAACCCAAAAGATAGAGATAGTGAACAAAACACTAAATAAAATTACCAAACCTCCCATCCTAGGAGTATTAGTATCTCTTTCTTTATGTAATTTATTAAAAATAGGTGTTCCTCCTCCTCCCAATCCTACAGCATTTCCTGACTTTTTCTTCCACATTTTATATTTATACAGAAAATGAGTAAGAAATGGACTGAAAGCTAATCCAGCAAAAAAAGAAATTAACCATGGAACAAATATTTTAACAACATTTAAAATCATATCTTTTGGTTATCATTAAAAATTTTTTCTAAAGCCGCCCAAATCAACTTTTCTACATCACTAAATCTTTCTTCTTTCGTGGAACCAAGCACGGAAACAACAATCTTATGATTTATTCCTGCATCAAAAACAACAGCTAGGTTACCACCAGCTAAATCAGTAAAACCTGTTTTAGAAGCTACAACATTTGGCAAAGTCTCAACAACTTGATTAGTATTGTTTATTTGATGAGTAAAAAGATTAGAACTAACCTCAGTTTGACTGTAAGAACTAGCCTCTAATATATCAGGATATTCTTGAAGAATATTTTCAATCAATATAGCAACATCCTTAGATGATCCATAGGCTCCACTCACCTTTTCGTTTAAATCCAAACCCGTTTCATTTAAAAAGAAAGATTGGGACATACCTAATTTCTTAACTTTATCGTTCATAGCTTCTACAAAAACACCTCTCTCTGTTTCTCCAACAGGGATATCCTTAAAGGCGCTAATAACTGAAGCCATTGCTTGAGCACCATCATTAGAAGAAGTCACCAACATAAAATCCAAAATATCAGAAAATTTCCACTCCTCACCAGCTATTAAACCGTTATCCCCTTCACTTTCTAAATCTACTGATTTAATGGTAATCTTTGTCCCATTTGTTGATAATTCGGACGCAACTAAGACAGTCATTAATTTCGCCAAGGAAGCTAAAGGAAGTTGAATTTCTTCATTATAACCACCTAACTTTTTACCTTCTTGAATATCCCAAATAAAATATGATTTAGCTGCTAAAGATAAATCATCAAAAATTTTATTATCAACAAGAATAACCGGAGAACTATTTTCTTGAGAAATAAGTAGATCTTCCTCATATTGTAAATTAAAAAGGATAATAGTTTTAAAAGCCAAAAAAACTAATATAGAAAAAAAAGTTAAAGCAACGGCAGCTTTTATTTCTCTTTTAGTAATTTTTATTTCAAGATTCATATTTTTATAACTATTAACCATTTCCCCTTAAATCAACATTTTACTCGTCTTCTTTAACAGAAATGTCTGAAGAATTAAAATCTTTTATTTCTTCTTGAATACTAACATATTCAGGTAAATCTTCCACTTTCGAAACTCCTAAGAAAGACAATAGTTCAAGAGATGGTTTATAAAGATAGCTCCTCTGATCTCCTGGATTTATCACTTTTTCTATTAAACCTCTAATAAGTAAATTTCTCAAAATAAAATTTGAATTAACTCCTCTTAAGTAATCAATCTCTACCCTTGTAATAGGAGCTTTATATAAAATTATAGACAGAGTTTCAATACCAGCCTTACCCAAGTCCTTTGATAATTCTTCTTTTCTAATTGATTCAATTAAATCAGACATCTCTGGTGAAGTAGCCAAAGTAACTTTGTCTTCCTTAGATATAAGTGTAATACCTCTAGTTTCCAACCGTTCTTCTAGAACGAACAAAGCATCGTTTATCTCCTCAACATTCCTTTCTAAAATCTTTGCCAATAGATTCCTGGTCATAGGTTCCGATTTAAGAAATAAAACAGCTTCAATTTGTGAATCTAACGTTAACATAAATAACTTAATTAAAATTTATACAAAATTTATAAAATAACTCTTTCAACTTTATAACTCCAACCAAATCTTTTAACACATTAAACTTTTACTCAACCGAATCAACTTGTTCATCATTACATATAATCTGGAATGTTAATTTCTTGAGTCTGCATATCAATATCTCCAAATTGACAAGTTTGCTTGGCAACTATCGCCCCCTGCTTTACTAATTCTAACATAGCCAAAAAACTAACCACTATATTAATTTTGTCCTTTTTTGTAAAATTATCTTTCTTCATGCCAGAGAAATTTCTAAAACTCATACTTAATGAATTTTTTACCCGCTCAGTTAAATCTTCAATCATTTTTTCTAAGGAAACCACCTTTTCGACAAAAACTTTAGGTGATGAAACTTTTTTTGGTAAATTACCTAAAATATTTTTCATTGCTAAAAAGACATTTTCTTCTTTAATCTTTTCATCAGGTGAAAAAACCGGCTCAATATTTTTATCAGGTTGACGAAAAAAACTTATTTTCTTTCCAAATCTTTCTTTTACATAGATACTCAACCTCTTAACCTCTTGATAATCTTTTAAACGTTTTTCAAGTTCGTCAATACTTTGTTCTTCCTCTAATGTTAAATCTAAAGTAGGTAATAAAGACTTTGATTTTATTAACATCAAAATAGATGCCGTCAAAACAAAATCAACTGAATTCTTTATAGAGAACTCTTCTGATCTCTTTAAATAGCTTATGTAATCATCAGTAATTTTTAGTAGTGATACATCAGAAATATGCAACTTTCTTTTTTCAATCAAGTGCAAAAGTAAATCGAGCGGGCCCTGAAAAATTTCAATTTCGACTTTATAACTCTCATTATTTAACATTTTTGTATATTATACATTGTTTTTTATTCTATTGAAACAACTAAATAAACAAAAACTGTGGGTATCAAAAATATCTAAACAAATACAAATGAAAAACACCACCCGAAGGCGATGTTTTTCAATGTACTTAATTTATAGCAAGCTACAAATCAAGTACATTCACTATACTATCAAAACATAAAATAAAGTCAAGTGTTTTTATCCACAGTTACAAATCTAAATAAATCTACATCATTCCACCACCTCCCATGCCATCAATAGTATTTTGATTTTCAGATTCTTCTTTTGGCTCATCCGCAATTGCAACTTCTGTAGTTAATAAAATACCAGCTGAGGAAGCAGCATTCTGAATACCACTCCTGGCTACTTTCACGGGATCAATAATACCCTCGGCAATCATATTTGAAACAATTTCATCTCGACTGGCATCATAACCAGAACCATCTTTTGCACCCTTAATTTTCTCAATAATCACTAGACCATCCTCTTTACCAGCATTAATAGCAATCTGCCTTAAAGGAGCTTCTAGAGCCTTAAGAAGCAATTTAAAACCTACTTGAAACTCCATATCAAAATTCTTAAGAGTTGATTTAAAATTCTTACGACTAATTTTTTCAGCTATTTTTACTAAAGCTGAACCTCCCCCTGGGATAATCCCTTCTTCAATAGCAGCTTTAGTAGCATTAACAGCATCTTCTATTTTTAACTTTAAATATTTCATCTCTGATTCAGTAGAAGCTCCCACCTTTATAACTGCCACCCCGCCAGAAAGTTTTGCAATTCTTTCTTCTATTTTTTCAGAATCAAACTTCGAATTAGATAACTCTAATTGTTTCTTTAATTGATTTACTCTGTTAGTAATTTCAGACTTCTTACCTTTCCCTCCAACAATAATAGTCTGATCTTTAGTAGCTACTACTCTATTAGCTTGACCAAGAACCTCTAAACCAACCTTTTCTAATTTCAGACCAATATCCTCCGATACCACCTTAGCACCGACAGTCGCAGCAATATCTCCAAGAATTTCTTTTTTTCTTTCTCCATAATCAGGAGCTTTAATAGCCAACACATTAAAAGATCCTCTTAACTTATTTACCACAAAAGTAGCTAAAGCCTCTCCGTCAACATCTTCAGCAATAATTACTAAATCCTTCTTTCCTGTTCCTGCCATTTTTTCTAATAAAGGCAGAATCTCTTTAATAGATGAAATCTTTTTGTCTACCAACAAAATTGAAGAATCTTTAAATTCTGACTCCATCCTCTCTGTGTCAGTAATCATATAAGGAGAAATGTAACCTTTATCAAACTCCATTCCTTCTACAACCTCTGATTCAACGCCAAAAGACTGAGACTCTTCAACAGTAACCACTCCATCTTTTCCAACCTTATCAATAGTATCAGCAATAATTTTACCAACTTTCTCTGATTCAGCTGAAATGGTAGCAACTTGCATAATCTCTTCTTTATTACTAATCGGCTTAGCTATATTTTTTAATTCCTTTACAACTTCTTCTGAAGCTTTCTCTATACCAGCCCTTATCCCAATAGCATTTACACCTAATACAACTTTTTTCATTCCCTCCTCAATTAAATTTTGCGCAATCACAATGGAAGTAGTTGTTCCGTCACCAGCAATATCATTTGTTTTAGAAGCCACCTCCTTCATAATTTCTGCTCCCATATTTTCAAACTTATTTGAAAACGAAATATCCTTAGCAATAGTCACGCCATCATTGGTAATAGTTGGTCCACCATAACTTTTCTCTAAAACAACGTTTCTACCTCTTGGGCCAAGAGTTATTTTTACAGCATTGGCGACTTTATCAACTCCCCTTTTTAAAGATTCCCTAGCTTGTTGATTAAAAATAATTTGTTTTGTCATAATGATTATTCTTAGTAAAAATCTGAGACAAGTTTCACTAAGAGGATTTTTGTTTTTTATTTATTTAATAATTGCTAATATATTGTCTTCTTTCAAAATAAAATAATCTTCATCATTGATAGTAATTTCATCAAAACCATATTTAGAAAACATTACCCAATCCCCTGCTTTAACTGTCATTGGACTTAACTTACCATCATCATACTTTCCTTCACCAACTGCCACCACGACGCCCTGATCTTTTATTTTTTCTTCATCCATTGTATCTGGTAAAATAATCCCAAAATCAGTTTTCTTTTCTAACTCTTTATCCGTTAAAGGTCTAACCAAAACTCTGTCATGCAACGGGATAATAAACTTTTCTTTTTTTTCTAGCTTTTTTACCACCTTCTCTATTTTTTTCTTAGGCATATTTTCTAAAAAATTAATTAATAAAATTTTAAACTACTTAATTATATTTACACAAGCACTCTCCGTCAAACCTGCATGCCAGCAAGCAGGTTTAATCTTCCACATCTGGTTTTTCAATTAATAAAGGGTCAAGATCATTAGATTTACCTGTAATATGAAGGATGTCTTTATCGACTTTTTTCAACTCTTTGCGTGAAGTGTTGTAATGATTAACTGTCGTAGATAACGAAGCTCCCAGTTTAGTATTATAAACATCATAAGCTCGAATATGTCCTTGTAATTTCTCCACATTTTTTAATATTTCAACCGCATCTTTCTCAATCTTAAAAGCTCTAAAACCTTGTAAAATTGTATTTAAATAAGCCACAAAAGTTGTTGGTGATACAATGATAACTTTTCTCTCTTTATAAGCATATTCGATCAAATTTTTAGTATTAGCTTTTACCGTCCCTACTTCATTAACTAGTAGATCGTAATAAATAGCTTCTGCTGGTATATACATAATAGCAAAAGGCAATGTCCCTTCTTTTGGTTTAATGTATTTCGAAGTTTCATCAATTCTCTTTTTCAGATCATTCTTAAAATCTTTTTCCAACTCAACCTTTTTAGTTTCGTTCTCTTCGTTAATAACCCGATTATAATTATCCAAAGAAAACTTAGCATCTACAGGAATAAGACCGTCTTTAGTATGAATTATAGCATCAACAATATCGCCATCTTTAAAACTATACTGCATTTGATAAGCAGTCGGCGGTAAAATATTTCCTAAAATTAGGTCTAATCCTTTCTCGCCTAAATTTCCCCTCTGTTTCTGGTTATTCAAAACTTTTTCCAAATTCTGTAATTGTTCCGTCATCCCAAACACCTGTTTATTAGTTTCTTTAATTTCAGTCATCTGGCCAGTAATATCTCTAATTAATTTTTGAGATTCACCAAATTGAGTTTTAACTGATTCACTCATCAATTTAGTTGATTCTCCCATTTTTAAATCAAGTGTTTTATTAAGTTCATTCATTTGACTCTGTAAAAGCAACATACTTTTATCATCTTGACCATTATTATTTTTCTGACTATTCTTAATATTCTTGAAAATAAACCACAGGAAGACTGCATTTAAAATGACAACAGCAATTATCGGCACTAAAATAAAAATTAAATCCAACATATAATTTCCTTATTATACACCAAATTAGTAAGCATGTTTAGAACTTTTCTCAAAGAAGAAATACTTGACAGTTTCTATCAAACAAATATTAAACAGACCAAAAAATAAAATAAGTGTAAAGTCCAAAGAATTAAGTGGAATTGTATGCAAAACTTTTTGCAAAAAAGGAATTGAGAAAGAAGCGATAATCATTCCTATTCCAGACAACCATGCCATAATCAAAAATTTATTTGATAATAAATTAATTTTCCAAAGAGGTCTATAAAATGACTTAAGAGAGAAAGCAAAAAACAAAGAGTCAATAGAAAGGGAAACAAACATAATAGTCCTTATCTCTTCAAGCGGCAGATCTAAAGCTGTCAAAACAAAGTAAAGAGTTGTAAGAAAAACTCCTGTTATTAAACTAATAATTAAAATCATATTTTTTATCTTAGGTGTCAATATTTCCTGATCAGCAGAAAAACTATCCCTTGTCTTCAAATATTTTTCCTTAGGCTCAAACACAAAAGAAAAATTCATCAAGCCTTCTTCGATTATATTTATCCATAAAATTTGAGAAGCCAATACCGGCAAAGGTAACCCAAAAAACAAAGCCCCACCAATAACAAAGACTTCACTGAAACTCGTAGATAATAAATAAGCAGTAATTTTTTTCAGGTTATCAATTCCTCGCCTACCCTCCTCTATGGCAGCTATAATTACAGAGAAACTATTATCCAATAAGATAATATCAGCAGACTCTTTAGCAACCTCGGTACCACTTTCAACCGCGATTCCCACATTAGCGTTCCTCAGAGCAGGTGCATCATTAATACCATCCCCTGTCATAGCAATAATCTCACCGTGCTCTTTCAAAATTTTTGAAATTCTTAATTTTTGAGAAGGCTTCATTCTAGAAAAAACACTAACTTTCTCTAAAACCTTAAATAACTCTTTATCACTCATATTTTCTGTATCGCTACCCCCAAGAACATACCCACCTTTTTTTATGATTCCCGCTTCCTCAGCTATCTTACGAGCTGTTCCCTGATTATCACCAGTTAACATTATAGTTCTAACCCCTAACTCTCTAGAAAGCTTTAAAGATTCTCTAACATCATCCC
>Ga0307992_1000265_pt1 | contig 33896 bp, 25 predicted proteins | sample EllFjometagen133_FD_203162 | JGI IMG/M metagenome (GOLD analysis project Ga0307992, IMG submission 203162) | Marine microbial communities from Ellis Fjord, Antarctic Ocean - #133 | ecosystem: Environmental > Aquatic > Marine > Unclassified | place: Southern Ocean | collected 2014-10-08
TTTTAGGAAAGCTGCCGGAGGTGCTTTAGGTGGAGGAGGAGGAATTTTGCAAAAATCCGAGACAAAAACAAAAGTCAGAAAACCTATTATTAAAAGAGGAAAAAAGAAAATGATTCAGGGGGGATGTTCTTAAAAATTTACATTATTGATAAATTCCTGAATAATAAACTTGTTATCAAAATTATAACAAAATATTTCACAGAATATTTTTAAAACCTTCTCATTTGTGAGGAGGTTTTATTATTTTTGGATCTTAGAAATTATTAATCAATGACTGAGGAAACTACAACAAAAAACTCGAATAAAAAAAAGAAAGAAAACGAAATGTCTTTCTGGGAGCATCTTGAGGAATTAAGATGGCATATTCTCAGATCTATCATTTCGGTGTTAATTCTTGCAATTGTTGCTTTCTTGAACAGACATATCATTTTTGATATGATAATTCTTGCCCCTAAAGATTCGGAATTTATCACAAATCGCTTGCTTTGTCAATTAGCTGATTTAATTTCTGTTAAAGCTTTGTGTATTGATGATTTAGCTTTAAAAATTATTAATATTAAAATGTCGGGTCAATTTATGACTCACATGTATATTTCTTTTGTAGCCGGAATTATTGTAGCTTTCCCATATATTCTTGCAGAAATATGGGGATTTATCCGACCTGCATTAATGCCAAATGAAAAGAAACATAGCGGTGGAGCTGTCTTTGTTTGTTCTCTTTTATTTATTAGCGGGGTTTTATTTAGTTATTTTCTTATCGTCCCACTTACTGTCAATTTTCTTGGGACTTATCAAGTGAGTGGATTTGTTCAGAATACGATTTCGTTAAACTCTTATATAAGTACAGTTGTTTCCGTTACTTTATCGGTAGGTTTGGTTTTCGAACTTCCTGTTTTTATTTATTTTCTAACAAAAGTTGGAGTTGTAACGCCTTCGTTTATGAGGAAAAACAGAAAATATATGTTGGTAATTATTTTAGTTTTATCTGCAATAATTACTCCACCCGATGTGTTTAGCCAGATACTTGTATGTTTGCCATTGTTTGGGCTTTATGAAATAAGTATAAAAATTTCTCAAAGAGTTTACAGGAAAAGAACAATTGAAATGGCAGGGTAAATCATTAATCAAGAAAATCAAAAACTGTTTTTCTATTGAAATTCAAAATAATTGTAAAACGGCTAAACGAATTTTGTTTTTCATCATTTTTTACAATAATGTTTGTTTTTCAGACAATAAATGAAAGTTGTTTGATAATTAATTACACATTACCTTAATTGATTCAAATAAAGTTGAATTGAATTTTCAAGCCCGAGATATAATGCATCACAAATCAGAGCGTGTCCAATGGATACTTCAAGCAAGCCGGGAATGTTTTCAGCAAAATATTTCAAATTATCAAGATCAAGATCATGGCCAGCATTTATTCCTAAACCAAATTCATTAGCTGTTTTTGCAGCAAAAATAAATGGTTCAATAGCTTTTTCTTTATTTTCATGAAAGTCTTTTGCATAGCTTTCGGTGTAAAGTTCAATTCTGTCAGTACCTGTTTTTGCTGCATTACGGATCATCTTTTCATTAGCATCAATAAATATTGAAGTTCTGATTCCATTACTTTTAAATTCAGAAATAACCTCTCTCAAAAAAGATTCATTTTTAATTGTATCCCAACCTGCATTAGATGTAATTGCATCCGGAGCATCCGGAACCAAAGTAACCTGAGCGGGTTTTATTTCAAGAACCAAATCAATGAAACTTTTAATAGGATTTCCTTCAATATTAAATTCAACAGAGATTTCCGGTTTAATATACCGTGCATCCTGATAACGAATATGTCTTTCGTCTGGACGTGGATGAACGGTTATTCCCTGAGCTCCATAACGAATACAATCGAGAGCAGATTTCAGAACATCAGGCACATTGCCACCTCTCGCATTTCGCAGAGTAGCAATTTTATTTACATTTACACTTAATTTGGTCATAGCTGAAATGATAAATTGTTTAGATTGTAAAATTAATAATTAAATTTGTAGGTAACTATTTATATGGTATTTTTGGTTCTGTAGATTTTATGTGTGTAAAAAAAATATGGTTCTACTGTTATTTTAATGGTAAATAATTATTAAGTGATTCTATCAACCAGCTTATTTATAATGATAAAATGCTTAAATGCTTAAATATTCCATAACAATTTAATCTTAGTAATAAAGGGTTGGTAATAGACAATATTTAATTTTTGTATCAGAGCAGTTTTTTTTATTTTCGCATTTAAGCATTAAATCATTTTCGCATTTATCAATATTCCACTAAATTCGTGGTAGTACCAAAAATATTAAGCCACAGATTCACAGATAATAAAAACAAAAATTTATGAGAGCCGTAATCCAAAGAGTAAAAAAAGCATCAGTTGAAATAGAAGGAGAAATAACAAGTAGAATTTCAAACGGGCTTCTTATTTTATTAGGGATAGAAAATGCCGATGGCACTGAAGATATTGAATGGTTAAGTGGGAAAATATCCAGATTAAGAATTTTTGATAACGAAAACAGTGTTATGAATTTATCTGTGAAAGATATTGACGGGGAAATTCTTTTAATAAGCCAGTTTACTTTGCATGCAAATTCAAACAAAGGAAATCGCCCTTCATATAACAGGGCTTCAAAACCTGATGTTGCAATTCCTCTTTACGAGAAGTTTAAAAAACAAATGGAAACAGATTTAGGCAAAACAGTTCAAACTGGCAAGTTTGGAGCATTAATGCAAATTTCATTAATAAATGATGGTCCTGTAACAATTATCATTGATACAAAAAACAGAGAGTAAAAAAACTCAATAATTTTACTCTTTTATATTGACCTGATCAAAAATAAAAGCATACTCCAGAGCAGTCTCTTCATAAATTTTGAATCGACCCGATGCGCCTCCATGCCCGTATTCCATATTTGTTTTAAGAAGAAGAATATTGTCGTCGGTTTTCATTTCTCTTAATTTTGCAACCCATTTTGCCGGTTCCCAATATTGAACCTGAGAATCATTAAGTCCTGTGGTAACAAGTAATGCAGGGTAATCTTTGGCTTCAACTTGATCGTATGGCGAGTAAGAAAGCATATAATCGTAATATTCTTTTTTATTTGGATTTCCCCATTCGTCATATTCTCCGGTTGTAAGTGGAATATTTTCGTCAAGCATTGTAGTAATAACATCAACAAAAGGGACAGCTGCAACTACACCTTTGAAAATTTCAGGTTTCATATTTATTATAGCACCCATTAAAAGGCCTCCGGCACTTCCGCCCATTGCAAACAGATGTTCGGAGTCGGTAAAATTTTGCTGAATTAAATGCTCCCCACAATCAATAAAATCAGTAAATGTGTTTTTCTTTTTTAATAATTTTCCATCCTCATACCAGCTTCTCCCTAACTCTTCTCCACCACGAACATGTGCAATTGCATAAACAAATCCACGATCGAGTAAACTTAAACGAGTTGAACTAAACCATGGTTCCGTGCTATATCCATATGATCCATAGGCATAAAGCAAAAGTGGATTTTTACCATCTTTTTTCAATCCTTTTTTATAAACAATAGAGATAGGAACTTTTGTGCCGTCTTGCGTTGTTGCCCACAATCTTTCTGCATGATAATTATCTTTATTATACCCTCCAACAACTTCACTTTGTTTTAGTAAAGTTTGTTTTTTAGATATCATATTATAATCAAAAGTAGAGTGCGGTATTGTTAGAGAGGAATATCCGTATCGTATTACATCACTATCAAAATCAGGGTTGACAGAAAAATAAGCCACATAAGTTTCTTCATCGAAATTAATGTAATAATCGGCATTTGTTTTCCAGTTAATGATTCGCAAATGATTTAAGCCATCTTTTTTTTCGCTAACAGCGAGAAAATTATTAAATATTTCAATATCTTCAATTAATATATCCTTCCGGTGAGGAATTACTTCTTTCCAATTTTCTTTTGTAGTATTGTTAATCGGAGTTTCCATCAACCTGAAGTTTTTAGCTTTGTAATTTGTCAGAATAAAAAACTTATCCATAAAATGAGCAACTGAATATTCCAGATCTTTTTCTCTTGGCTGAATAATTATAAAATCTCCGGAAGGATTATTTGCATCTAAGAATCTGTATTCATCAGATAAAGTACTTGATGAAGCGATAAGAATAAATTCTCTTGATTTTGATTGATAAACAAAGCAAGTATAGGTTGCGTCATCCTCTGTAAAGATCAATTCATCTGTTTTAGGATCGGTACCCAATACATGTTTATAAATTTTGTGTGGACGAAGAGTTTCGTCTTTAACGGTATAAAAAACAGTTTTATTATCGTTAGCCCAGGCGATTGATCCGGTGGTATTTGGCAAAACATCTTTAAGTATTTCCCCATTTTTCATGTTCTTAAAACGAATGTTGTATTTTCTGCGACTTACAGTGTCAACTCCGTATGCAAGCAATTTATTATCAGGACTAACTTTTACACCGGTTACATGAAAATAATCGTAGTCTTTTGCCAATTTATTTACATTAAGCATAATTTCTTCCTTGGCTGCAAGACTCTCTTTTTTTCGAGAATAAATGGGATATTCATTTTCATTCTCAAATCTTGTGATGTAATAATAACCGTTAAACTTATATGGGACAGATTGGTCATCTTTTTTAATTCTGCTAACGATTTCGCTATAAAGTTTTTCTTGAAAGTGCTTGGTATGTCCAAGCATATTTTCGGTATATTTATTTTCTGCTTCCAGATATTTTATAACTTCAGGATTTTTGCGTTCGTTCAACCAATAATAATTATCAATTCTGGTGTCTTCGTGTTTAGTTAATTCTTTTCTTTTTTTCTCTGCTTTTGGTGCACTCATTTTATTATTGTTACAAGATGTCATTATTAATATTGAACTTAGTAGTACGATACCAAGTATTGTGTATTGTCGTAAATTTTTCATGATAATAAAAATTCTATTATTTATAATGGTACAGGTTATTTTATTTGTAATTTTAATAAATAACAGTAGCTTCAATAAATTGAAAAATAATCTGAAACTTAAAAAGTCAGACTCATTCCAAAACTTGGCATGATGGGAAGCTGATTAACACGTTCATTTGTTACTCGATCAACATAAAAAATATTATCTCTGTTATATGCATTAGTAACACTTGCATTTAATTCAAGAACAGAATATCTCCCAAGTGTAATTCTACGTTTTAAATTACAATCGAGCCTGTGATATGTTGGAAGTTGTCCTCCATTAATATCTGCATACAGAATTCCCATTTGTCCATTTTGAGTAGTATAATTTGAGTTTATTCCATTTTCAAAAACCAACTTCTCGTAATTTCCAAGTGTCAGGGTAAAAGGGAAACCTGTTCCAAAGTTCCAACGAGTATTAAATTCCCAACAATATTTATCACCAAATTTATATGCCATCACAAGATTTACATTATGTCTTCTGTCGTAATGAGGCACATATTGAACAAGCTCATGATCGATGTCTTCATAATATTTATTTATGTATGCAAGTGAATATACAGCCCATAAATAAAATTGATTTTTGTCGTATTTAATTGAAATATCAACACCTTTTGCATTTCCGGTTTCTATAATAAAATCTTTCTTTTGAAGATCAGGAGCATCTGGGTTTTTTGTTTCATCATAAATTTTGTTACGATTCAGGTTTGTAAGTTGAGAGAAGTTTTTAAAATATCCCTCTAGATTTAAGGTAATATTATTATTAATATCAAATTCAAAACCTGCTATTATATGTTCGGACTTTTGTAATTTATGAGTTACGTCTTTACCATTATATGTTGAAGGAAGATTGTCTGGCCCGGAAAGAAATCCATAGAAAAGATTTACAACATCTCTATCTGATCGTGCACTAATAAGATTTTGCGAATATAATCCCATAGCAAACTTTAGTCGAAAAGAATTTGTTGCATTATACTTAAATGCTAATCTGGGCTCAGGAGAAAATGTAGCTAATGAAGCATACCATTGTAATCTGATACTCGGTTCAATTAAAAACTTTCCTTTTGTGATTTTACTTTTAATATATCCTGCCAGTTCAGTAGTGTTTTCTGCTTGTTGAATAATACGACCAACTGAGTTAATGAAATAATAATCGGTTGCAAAACCAAGCATTTCAAGACCATATTTTATCTCGTTTTTGCCAAGAAAATATGTAAAATCCAAACCTGCATTAAATCCGCTAATCTTGCTGGTACGTGCAGGACTTGTTTCTTCTTCAAGGGAAATTTCATAGTCTGAAAATGCAGCATGAAATTCTAGTAATACGGAAGATTTTCCGGGAATAAGGACAACATTGGTACCTCCTCCTGTTGATTTCCAGTGAAAATCGGAAAGAGCATTATAATTATTTACTTCATCACTAAAATTAAATCCGAAGAAATTCCATTTACTTCCATTACTTCCATTGATTGAAAGTTTTCCATAAATATCAGTATAATTAAAAGGTAAACCTGCTGTATCAATATAATCATAAAAAAGCCGTGAACTTTGCTCGAGATATGAATTTTTAGCTGATAATACAAACGAAATACTGCTACCACCATTTTCATCTTGAACTTTTAAAGGTCCTTCAATCATTGCTTTAGATCCAAAAGTACTGGCACTAATTTTTCCTGCAATTCGTTTTTTGTTTCCATCGCGAGTAGTAATATCCATAACTGAAGATATTCTCCCACCATATTCTGCTCCAAAACCACCGGTAAAAATATCAGCATTTCTAATAATATCAGTATCAAAAACTGAGAAAAGTCCAATTGAATGGAAGGGGTTATAAATAATCATTCCGTCGAGGAGTACTTTGTTTTGAATTGGTGAGCCACCCCTAATATATAATTGACCACCCTGATCGCCTGTAAAAACCACTCCGGGTACTACTTGTAAGTATTGAGCAAGATCCGGTTCTCCTCCAATACTTGGAATTTGTTTAATTTGTTTGGGCGTTATTTTAACAATAGAAGTATGAGTTTCGGTACGCATTTCTTGCTTTTCAGCACTAATATTTACAGTTTCAAGAGTGTATGCTCCTTGTTCTAAAAACAGGGTTTTATTAATTATCTCTCCTGCACTAAGGGTTATTTGTTCTCTTAAAGTGTCATAGCCAACAGAAGTCACCATTAGTTCATAATTTCCAGGAGGAACTAAAGATATGGCATAATAACCGTTTACATCAGTTGCTGCACCATAGGATGTTTTATATAAATATACACTTGTGAAAATTACAGGTTCTCCGGTTTCTTTTTCATAAACAAAGCCCCTGATAGTTACTGCCTGAGCAATAGTTCTATTTGGAAGAATTGTTATTCCTATTAAAATAAGCAGAGGTAGAATTAATTTCTTCATCTATTTGATTTTGCAATATTAACGTCTTTTCTATTTTAAGATTGCAAAAATAAATAATTTATTGTTAGAAAATTATATGTAAAATTATTATTAATTTATTTATAATAAGTATTTGTGATTTGTTTGAAGATAAAAAACCTTCTTGCTCTCTAAGAGCAAGAAGGTTAGTAAATTAAGCATTATAAATATTTGCATTAATATTTTCTAACTTTTAAGCTTGAAATTGCAGCATCAATATTAATATATATTTTTTTTGTATTATCATCAAAATTCTTAGTACGATAAACACCTTTTTTAAGCTTTTCAAATCCGCTAAAGTTTTTACTTACCATAAAAGATTCTGATCTGATTTCGCATCCCGAGCTTTCTGGAATCTTAATATACAGTGAGGAAACTCCTGCATCAATATTTAGTTTGGTATAATTGCTTTTATCACCTAGCTTTATTTTTACAGATGAAGCACCACCATCAATATCCAGATATTTTGTTTTAATATTACTGAGATCCATGTCGATTTTAGCTGCACCAATGTCGAGATTAATATCCCATTCTACATTAGGATTTAGTTTAATATCAGCATTGTTTTTTATGTTTCTCAGGTGTTTTGAGCTGTTTTTCAATTCAATCTTTAACTCTTTTTTTGAATTATTATCACTTGATAAAAACTTATATGGTCCGATGTTTCCTCTTTTATCAAATTCTAATAAATGTTCTGTTTCATCATAAACTTCGAATTTTCCTGCAGCTGCTTCAAACACTAATAATGCTTTTTTTATGCTGTCGTTATAAGGTTCATAGAAATGTTGCTCCTCAATATCTAATGAATATCCTTTATCATATTTATAATGAAAAAACCTATGTTGATAATATTTGTTCGGACTTGTAAAAAGAAATGCTAATGTTACTGCAACTATTACAAGCGAGGCAATTACTTTTATTATGTTCTTTGTTGGAAGAATTGATATTCCCCACAAAATAAGAAGTAAAGGCCATAGTCTAAAAATATTTCCCCAGTCAAAATAAATAATGTCAAGGTTTTTCAGGAAAAATAAACTGCCGAGGGTAACTAAAATTACTCCCCAAAAAATATTACTGTATTTCATAACTATTGTTTTTTTGGTTTGATTTATTTATTCTTTGTCTTTTAATTTTTTAACATAACTTGCCCTGATAAGTGCAAAACCGGCAACAACAAGTACGAGAGGCCATAAATCACCAAAGTCAATTCTTGGCACAAAACGGTCGATTAAAAATATTACACCAATCGAAATCATAATTAATCCGGCTATCAGATTTCCTTGATTTTTGTTATGTTGTATATTGTTTTCATCAGGATAGTTTTTGGTTTGAAAATCCTGATTTGTTCCTTCATTTTCGGGATTTGTATTTTGGTCAGTGAAATACTGAACCGATTCCAATGGTAAGGCAATCCATAATATTATATAAACAAGTAATCCACCACCACCAAATAATGCTACTAAAATAAAGATGATTCGGATTAAAGTTGGATCAGTTCTAAGATTTTCTGCTATTCCTCCGGCAACACCGCCAATTACAGTGTTTGTCCGGCTTCGATATAGTCCTTTGTGATTGTTCATTTTTATTGAATTTAAGTTAATGATTTTTTATTGTCGAGGTAAAAGTAGTATGCATGCTTATTTTACAAAAGTTGTTTTCGGCGAGTTGGAGAAAATTTTCGGTGAAAGATGATGATAGCAAATTGCAATGAGGAATTTGAAAATGGAATAAGTTAGATTAAAGAATAGGGGGGATAAAAAATATTTACTTTTTTACTTTAATACGTTTATAACCATGTTGTCTATAACAAAAAAGATATGTTCATTTTGATGCGATTTAATAAATTTCTCAATTGAAACTTCCATAGTTTTTTTTCATAAATTTGTAAAAACATCTATATTATGATTAATCAAATAAAAATACAACTTCCAAATTTCAATAGGGGATATCATCTGATTACTCGAATAATTGAAAACCAACTTCCTAAACTTCCCGACAAGGGGATGGTAAATATTTTTATACAGCATACTTCGGCAGGACTTACTATTAATGAAAATGCAGATCCATCAGTTAGAGTGGACTTTGAAACGGTTTTTAATAATTTAGTTCCTGAGAACGACCCTTCTTACATTCATACAATTGAGGGCGCTGATGATATGCCGGCTCATATTAAAACTTCCTTAACTGGGAATTCATTAACAATTCCAATAACAAATTACCAGATGAACCTTGGTACATGGCAGGGGATTTTATTGTGTGAATTCAGAAACCATGGGGGCAATAGAAATCTTGTGATTACTATTTATTCATAGTCGGGGCTGTCTATAAAATTTTTAAATTCAACAATAAATTTTGATCCTTCTCCTTCCTTGGTTTCGTATCGCACTTTTCCATTCATGGCAGTAACATATTTTTTTACAATTGATAGACCAAGATTATTTTTCTTTTTACCACCCTGATTATTTTCTTTGAATAATTCTACTTGTTTGTCTTTTGGTATTCCAGGACCTTCATCGCTAATTTCAAGTCTAACATTTTCGTTTTGTGCAAATAATTTTATTAAGATTTTTCCTGAATGTGGGGAAAATCTTATTGCGTTTGTAATAAGATTATCAACAATCTGAACAAAAAACACCTCATTTAGTTTTGCAAATAATGGTTTTAGATCAAGTTCAAATTTTAAATCTTTTTTCCCGATAATATGTATAAAATTTTTATGAATCTGTTTTATATTCTTTGATAAATTGATTTTTTCGAGTTTTAACTTGAATATTTTTGACTCAATTTTATTGACATCTAAAAACTCATTTATCATTTTATTAATCCTATGTAAGGAATTATTTATAATTTCAATGCTTTCTTGCTGATCTTTATTTAGGTTATCGAAGTCGGATTTTAAAAGTTCTGTCAGACAAAGACTACTCGTTAAAGGATTTCGTAGTCCATGAACAACAACACTAATTAAATGATTTTTCTCTTCGTTAAGATTTATCAGGTCAAAATTTTGTTCTTCGAGTTTTTGTTTTTGTTTTTTATTGTTAATGTTTTGCTCTTCAATTTCTTGATTTTGTTTAGCAATTCGAATGTAATTTTTTGCAAGTTTTTCTTCCAGTATATTCATTGCTCGCATCCGTGAAATCATCACTTTCAGAATATCTTTATTTATAAGAGGTTTTTTTTCGGTTATTGAATAAAAATCCTCTTGTTCGAGTTTGTATAAAGTTACATCTTCCTCAGCAGTAACAGAAGCCGATCGTGTTTCTTCGTCAATTAACGAATATTCGCCAAATACTGCGCCTTGTTCAAGCCTCGATAAAATATGATTTCCATCATGAACTTTAACTTTACCTTTGGCAATTACATACATTGCATTTCCTTTATCACCTTTTTTAATAATATTATTATATTTTTTAACTTTTAGCTCTATTAAAGCTTTGCTTATTTCATCCAGCGAATTGTCATCAGCCTCAGAAAAGATAAAAGTATTATTTAACACTTCTCTTTTGTCAGGAATATTTGATTTGTCAATATTTTTTATCATGATATAATATTTTAATTTTTTGGAGAAATTATTTGGTTTTTGCAAAACTCAATCAAATCAGGAAAAAACTCCCTGAAATCATTTTCAAATGTAGTATAATTGTTTTTAAGATCAAAAATAGCATTTTCCATTCCCGAATCAAAAGTTGTTCTTCTGGCCATCCCATTAAAGACTCTTTGTAAGTCATTTAGATTTGCATATCCTACTAACCAGTTTTGGGCAATCATAAAAGGTAATATTCGTTTGATTTTTTTTGGCAAGATAAAATAGTTTTTAATTAGGATCTTATAGGCTTGAGAAACAAAATCAACTAAATCTGTTTTTGAATAGTCTTTCCAGTTTTTTGCCAGAAAATGATCATAATAAATATCAATTATTACACCTGAATATTTTTTATATTTTGAATTAAGAATTTGTGTACTCCTTCTGAAGACCAGATGTTTATCAGTATAATTATCAATTTCACGATGAAGTAAAATGCCATTTTTTATTTTATCATTATATTTTTCAAATTCTTTTCCTTTTACTGCATCAGCAATAAAATTACCCAAAGCGATTTGATCATCTTCGGGGGATAAAAAATAATGAGCTAAAAAATTCATTACATAAAAATTGAATTACAAAATTAACTAAAAAAGAAAAGATGCTATTAATAGATTTGTTAAGAAGTCTTAAAACAAAAACAGGATAAAATGTATCAAAAATTTATTTAAATTTGTGAAAGAATTTAATAGATTTTATAAAAAGTAAAATATATAGAATGCAAAAATTACTATTATTAGGTGATGAAGCTATAGCTCAGGGAGCTATAGATGCAGGATTATCCGGAATATATGCATATCCTGGAACTCCTTCAACTGAAATTACAGAATACGTTCAAAGATCGAAAGAAGCCAAAGAAAAAAATATAAGATCAGCTTGGTCGGCAAATGAAAAAACTGCAATGGAATCTGCAATTGGAATGTCGTATGCAGGAAAACGTGCTATGGTTTGTATGAAACATGTAGGATTAAATGTTGCTGCTGATGGCTTTGTTAATTCTGCAATAACAGGTGCAAATGGCGGACTTATTATTGTTTCTGCTGATGATCCCTCCATGCACTCTTCACAAAACGAACAAGACTCAAGGTTTTATGGAAAATTTGCAATGATACCTATATTCGAGCCGGCTAACCAGCAGGAAGCCTATGATATGGTGAAATATGCTTTTGAATATTCCGAAAAAATGAAAACACCTGTTTTGATGCGAATTACAACTCGTTTGGCTCATTCAAGATCTGGGGTTGAAAGAATGAATTCTGTTAACCAAAATTCAGTGAAGTTGCCGGAAAATTTAAGACAATATGTTTTATTACCCGCAATTGCAAGAAAACAATATAAAGTTCTTCTCAATAATCAGGATAAGTTTATTGAGAATTCTGAAAAATCGAACTTTAATACTTATTATAATTTTGATGAAAAAAAACTTGGAATAATTACTTGTGGAATTGCATATAATTATCTTGCAGAAAATTTTGAAGATGGAAAAATTCCTTATCCTGTTTTAAGTCTAAGACAATATCCGGCTCCAATAAAACAGGTTGAAAAAATTTATGATGAATGTGATGAAATTCTTGTTCTTGAAGATGGTGCTCCGGTAATCGAAGAACTGCTTAAAGGAATGCTTAACAAGGGTAAAAAAATAAAAGGAAGACTTGACGGATCAATTCCTCGTGACGGCGAACTTAATCCAAAAATTGTTGCCGATGCACTAGGAATAGTTTATGATGTAACCGAAAATATTCCTGATATTGTTGCAGGACGTCCACCGGGATTTTGTCCGGGCTGTTCTCACATAGATTCCTACAAAGCCCTGAATGAAGCTTTGTCAGAGTATTCAAAAGGTAGAGTTTTTTCAGATATAGGATGTTATACTTTGGGAGCCCTTCCTCCATTTAATGCAATTAATTCTTGTGTTGATATGGGTGCTTCAATAACAATGGCTATTGGTGCAGCCGATGCAGGTTTGATTCCCTCTGTGGCTGTAATTGGTGATTCAACTTTTACTCATTCTGGTATGACCGGATTATTAGATGCAATTAATAATAATTCACCAATCACAGTTTTGATTTTGGATAACTCAACAACAGGAATGACAGGAGGACAAAAATCATCAGCTTTTGGCAAAATTGAGCAAATTTGTGTTGGCTTGGGAGTGGAAAAAGAACATATGCATGTTATTAAACCATTAAAAAAATATCATGAAGAAAACCTAAGTATTATTAAATCTGAAATTAAATATAATGGTGTTTCAGTAATAATTCCAAGAAGAGAATGTGTTCAGACTCTTAGTAAACGAATGAAACAGAAATATAAAGTAAAAGAAGTGGAAGTTTAATAACTGATTAATATTAGTTTATTGTAATTAGTTGTAATTGAATTAGAATAGTAAAGCCTTATAACCATGAAATACTGAAGTATTGGCAGATTAGGTTGCTAACCTTTTTTTATGGTTGGTTGCTAACCTTAATAGGAATATATGTTTGGAGTACTGGAACAATAAAACCATGAGTCCCCTCCGAAAAGTTAAAAAAAATGAAAAAAAGAAAAATTGCCACGAAGACCCAAAGACGCTAAAATGCACAAAGAACACACAATCAACATAGTAAATTTTGTGAGTTCTTTGAGTCTAAAATTACTTTTCGGAGTGAACTTAACAATGGAACAGTAAAACAATGAAACAATGAAACAATGAAACAATGAAACAATGAAACAAATGAAAAAAGATATAATACTAGCCGGTGTGGGTGGTCAAGGAATACTTTCTATAGCAGCAACTATTGGAACTGCTGCAGTTAATTCTCATTTATTTTTGAAACAAGCCGAAGTTCATGGAATGAGCCAAAGAGGAGGAGATGTTCAATCGCATCTTCGATTATCATCAAAAAATATATATTCAGACCTTATTCCCAAAAGTAAAGCCGACATAATTATTTCAGTTGAACCAATGGAGGCATTAAGATACATTCCAATGCTTTCGCCTGATGGTTGGGTTATTACAAATATTAATGCATTCGATAATATTACTAATTATCCTGATATTGAAAAAGTTTTGGATAAAATAAAGTCATTGCCAAAACATATTGCTATTGATGCAGATAATATTGCAAAAGAAATTGGTTCGCCACGTTCAGCAAATATTGTTGTACTTGGTGCTGCAACTCCTTTTCTCGATCTTGATTATTCAAGTCTTGAAGGTGCAATTAAAAGTATTTTTGGAAATAAAGAAGAAAAGGTTATTCAGGCAAACCTTGATGCTTTGAGGGCAGGCAGAGAATTTACTAAAAAGAAAATAGACTAATTACAACATTCTAACTTTATGTCGAATAGGATGGATAATATTTTTTTCTACATTAATTAATGTTATAAAAAAACACTCCATAAGCAACACACAATAATCAATAAACAAGTTAAAATAAAAAAAAAGCCACTATGCCGAAAGCTTTCGGTACCAAGACACTTGGATACACAAAGAATAAACAATAAAAATAATAGTTTTTGTGAATTTTTTGAGTCTTTTCACATTGTGAGCCGTAAGGTGTGGCAAAAATACTTTTTGGAGCAAACTCAATGTTGGAATATTGGAAAACACTAAAACCATGAAAAGAACACTCGAAATATCTTCTTTAATAATAATTAGTATTTTAATAATAATCGCCTACGAATTTGTGCCAATTGAAAAAAGAAGTTTAAATCCTTATGCTGATTCAAAAATTGAAACATCTCCCGAACCGGTTTTTAAATATGGTATTGTAGTTGATTCCATGTTGATTTTTCAAGGAAAGGTAAAACGTAATGAATTTCTTTCAGATATTTTACTGAGATATAATGTTGATTATTCGAAAATTGACATTCTGGCAAAGAGATCGAAAAATGTATTTGATGTAAGAAAAATTAGAAGAGGATTTAATTATTCGGTTTTATGCACAAATGATTCGTTGAAAAATGTGTTATACTTTGTTTATGAAAGCTCACCTGTTAATTATGTAGTTTTTGATCTTGGTGATTCGGTGCATGTACATACCGGAAGAAAAGATATTGAAAGACGAATAGCCAAAAGCTCCGGAATTATTGAATCTTCACTTTGGAACAGTATGATTGATAATGGAAGCAATCCTAATCTCGCAAATGATTTATCTGAAATTTTTGCATGGACAATTGATTTCTTTGATATCAAAAAGGGAGATTATTTTAAAGTAATTTATGAAAATCTTTATGTTGATGATGATAACATTGGGATTGGAAATGTTTTAGGTGCAATGTTTCATCATTTGGGCGAAGATTATTATTCTTATTATTTTATTCGTGATAACGTGGGAGATTATTTTGATGATGAAGGAGGGAGTATGAGGCGCACTTTTTTAAAAGCCCCATTACGATTTAAAAGAATTAGTTCGAGATACTCTTTAAATAGAATGCATCCAATTCTGAAATACAGAAGACCACACCGTGGAATTGATTATGCAGCAGCCATCGGAACACCTGTTCACACTATAGGTGATGGAAAAGTTACAAGAGTTAGATGGACACGTCAGGGTGGAAGAACAGTGAAGATTAAACACAACGGAACATATTCAACGGCATATCTTCATTTATCTGGATACGGAAAAGGTATAAAAAAAGGAGCACAGGTAAAACAAGGAGATGTAATTGGATATGTTGGGAAGTCAGGGCTGGCAACAGGATCTCATCTTGATTTTCGTTTTTACAGAAACGGAAAAGCTGTTGACCCGTTAAAAGTAAAATCACCTCCGGCTAATCCGGTTGATTCTGCCAATATGCAGGAATTTGATAGTTTGCGATTGTCAATTAATGAACAATTACGAAGTATTGTTTTAGATACAATTACAATTTCAAAATAAAAAAATAATCACCATAAATTAAATCAGTGAGACTTTAGTTTTGTGAAGCAAACATTTAGTCGAACTCCTGCCTGCCGCAGGCTGGAATCCCGAGTGTAGCCGAGGGATCGGATCTCCAGGGTATTATACCCTGTTTACTTGCGGTGGGGAGTTTCATTTGGTATTAATACTCTGATGCTCTGCATCAAATCAAAAAAGAAAATCCTATTTGATACCTCGTTAGTTATGCTACGAATTCGTTCATTTTATCAATAAATAAGCATAAAAAAAACCTGCTCCCAAAAAGGAGCAGATTTTTAAAAGTATATCTATTTAAAGATTAATAAACATCCCAGAAAACGTGAGTACTTGTTAAGTCACCTCCAATAGCATCGGAAGCAGCATAATAGTTAGCACCGTTTTGAGCAACTTCATCATAAGGATAAGGCATACGACATGGAATATCACCATAAACCATTCCTTCAGGAACATTAAGAATAGGGAAGTCTAATCTTCTCCATTCTGCCCAACCTTCAACACCTCTATTATAAAGTGCAAGCCATTTTTGAGTACCAAGTATTTCTTTCCAAGTAGCAGAAGCGTAAGGAACTGTTGCGATATAATCAATAGCAGCAGTTTCGTCTCCACCCCAGTAAATAACACTAGCAGTAATTGCGTTAGCATAATGGTCAGCAGCACCTGTAGCTCCTATTCCTCTTTCAGCAGCTTCAGCTAATAAAAACTCAACTTCTACATAATCAATTAAAATTGCTTCAAAAGAAGCTTCAAAAAATCGAGGAGCAAAATGAGAGTAATTATTATATGACTGAGCACCGTCTAATCCAGGAATAGCACCAATAAATTCACCTTCATATTCTGTTAAATATAATGGTAATCGTGGGTCACCTAACTCAATCATTTTATCAACAAGAGTAGTTGTTGGAAGATAATCTTTACGACCATCAATAGTAAAACCATCATAAATTGTGTTTACATGAGGAGTTACACCTGAATAATATAAGATACCACTTTCGTCTTGGCTTCCATAAACACCTGCATCTATTGCTGTTGTAACAGCGCTTTCTGCTGCTGTTGCATCAAAGTCAGAAATACGCATTCCTAAACGAAGAAGAAGTGAAGCACCAAATTTTTTCCATAAAGCAACATCACCATTGTAAATAAAGTCGGCACTACCAAAGCTACCTTCACTAGCATTTAAACCGGCAACAGCTACTTTTAATCTGGCAATAATGTCAGTATAAACATCAGCATCATTATCATAAGCAGGTGTAGTATTTTCAGCACCCAATAATGCCTGAGAATAAGGCATATCACCAAAAGCATCAATTATACAATGCCATGCATAAACTTCGAGGATACTACAAATATGAACTTTATTGTCTCTTTCAGTTGCTTGAGCAAGTTGAAGTTCTTGAGAATTCAAACTTATTTTAGTTTCTTTAAAATCCATTAAAGCATCACGATAAAGTAATAGCGCATAAGTATCAGGAATTTTTCTGTCCTGAAAGTTATAACGAGATTCATCGAAATATGTAGTTTCTTGCCAGTATTGAACAATTAGTCGTGAGATGTTTCGATTCACACTCATGTGATTCACTTGGTTTACTAATGCAACTTCGGCATTAGAGAACAGAGTACCCGCAGGTACTTCAACCGGATTCTTGGGGTCAACATTATCTGGCAATTCGCATGAAGATATCCCAAGTATCAGGATTAATACTATAGAAATATATTTTATTGTTTTCATATAATTATATTTTTTAAAGTTAAAAATTAGATTCCAAATTTAATGTTAAATCCAAAAGTTCTAGCAACAGGATATGAACCTTGTTCGATTCCTTGGTTATTACCTGAACCAAGACCTGCTTCAGGATCGAAATGTTTTGTGTTTTTAAATAAAACAGCAAGATTTCTTCCAATAATAGAGAATGTGATATTTTGGAAAGGAGTTTTATCAACTACTTTTTTAGGTAAAGTATATCCTAAAGAAACTTCACGTAATTTAATATAAGAAGCATCGAATACATATCTTGCAGTTGGGCTATTGTTATAGTAGAATGCTCTACCCCATCTGTATGCAGGTACGTAAGTTGTGTTTGGAGAACCATCAGCATTAACTGTTTCTGGGTATAAGTATCCACCACCTTCGTCAACAGGATCTCTCATTGGATTTCCTAAATCGTTATCTTCAGCAGTTTCTTCATAAACACCAGTTGCTTGACCATATTTAGTAGCAACAGAATAAACATCACCACCTTGTTGGAAATCGAATAATACATTTAATCGAACTCCTTTATATGTCATAGTTGAATTAATACCCATATTCCAGTCAGGATTTATGTTACCAATAATTTCTTCTCCTGATTCTGATACTAGATAATATCCGCTTTCGTCAACAGTTTTACTTCCGTTTTCTTCTGTTAGTAGATTACCATCAGCATCTTCTGTATTTCCATTTTCATCAGTATAAACGAAGTTTGTTCCTTTAATACATCCGTAAGGTTGTCCAACTGTAGCATTTACAGTTACATCCCATGCAGAGAAAATAAGAAGGTTTTGAACATCATCATATAAACTAAGAACTTCGTTTTTGTTGGTATACCAGTTTATTCCAATATTCCATTCGAAATCAGAAAGTTTTAATGGAGTAGTCATAAGAGCAACTTCAAGACCTTTGTTTTCAATTTCACCACCGTTAAAATACATTCTTGTATATCCTGTAGAAGGAGCAACAAGAACCGGCATAATTTGATCAACAGTATTTGATTTATAAGCTGCAACATCAAAATTAACTCTATTGTCGAAGAATCGCATTTCTAAACCAAGTTCAATACTTGTAGTACGTTCAGGTAAAAGATCTGCATTTTGCAGAGTGCTATTAACAGAGAATAATGCATTAGATCCCCAGCTTGTTCCCTGAGAATAAGTAGAAATAGTACTGAAAACAGGTGCGTCGTTACCTACTTGTGCATAGTTTGCTCTGATTTTTGCAAAATCAAGGAAACTTAAATCCTTTAAGCCACCAAGTTCTGATAATAAGAAACTTAATGATCCAGAGTAATAATTATAAGAATTATTTTCTATAGGAAGAGTAGAAGAAACATCATATCTATCAGAAATTTCTAAATAAACAAAATCTTTATAACCAACAGAAAAAGTTCCGAATACACTATTTGTACCTTTTTCAATTAAATCTTCAACAACAGAAACAGGAGATACTGAATTACTAATTGCATAGAAATCAGGAACTACAAGTCCTCCAACTGTTTGACCAAGCAACATTGAAATTTTATTTTGTCTGAAATTTGTACCTACCATTCCATTAAAAGAAAAGTCATTAACACGTTTGTTAAATTTAAGATAAAGATCAGTATTTAGTTCGTTGTAATTACGAGTAAAACTTGAGAAATAAGATGCGTCAACACTTCCAACAGCAACTCTTTCATTTTGAGTCTCAGAATAGTTATCAAGAGAAATTCTACCTGTGAAAGTTAACCAATCAGTAAGTTCGTAATTTAATCCTGCGAATCCAAACAAACGGTCACGTGTGTCATCTTCAAAACTTTTGTTTCTAACCCAATAAGGATTGTCAAAGAAAATTGGATGTAAATCATCATAGTAACCAGAGTTCCAAGAAAGCTGACTTCCGTCGTCTCTTAAATAGTTGTCTTCTAATCTTTTGAAGTCAACATTAGTCTGAAACCATTGTCCAAACGATTGCATAACGTTAAGTCCGTTATAACCTGTACCGTATCTTCCTTTACCTTTTGTGTTTGAGTAAGTCATGCTCGCATCAACTGAAAATTTATCAGAAAAATTATAATTTGCATTTAAATTTACAGCATTCTTTTTGATAGAAGAATTTGGAACAATTCCAGTTTCATCAGAATTTGTATAAGAAAGTCTGAAAGAACCATTCTCATTACCACCATCAAATGCAATATTAGTATTCCATTTTAAACCTGTTTGGAAGAAATATTCCAAACCGTTTTCTGGAGCAACCCATGGTCTTTTTTCAGCATAATTTGGTTTTGATGGGTCAAGTGCATCCCAATGAATAACATCAACATCTGGATTGAATTCAGCTCCCCAAGAAGCATCTTCTGAGGTAGGAGTAATGAAATCTTTAACTCCGTCACCATCTAGATCTGTCCAGAAGAAATAATAATCTGTTGCAGGGTCACCTGTTTCGCTTTCATAAAATGGTCCATAACCACCACCATATTTGTTTTGGTGCTGTGGTGCAGTACTCATATCAGCTTGGCTAAGAACTAATCCTGTGCTAACTGTTATACCAATACCTTTACCGGATTTTGTACCTTTTTTGCTTGTGATAAGGATTACACCGTTTGCAGCCCTAGAACCGTAAAGAGCAGTAGCAGCTGCACCTTTTAATACTGAGATACTCTCAATATCATCTGGATTAATATCCATTGCGGTATTACCGTAGTCATAACCACCCCAACCATCATTCTGATTAGCAGTACTATTAGCAATAGATCTGTCTTCGTTAGTATTGTTGTTGTTAATTGGAACACCATCAACAACGAATAACGCCTGGTTATTTTGAGTTAATGATGTAGTACCTCTAACAAGTATGTTAGCTGAACCACCCAAAGTATTTGACTGACGGATATGTACACCGGAAACTTTACCGGAAAGCGACTGCACAAAGTTTGTTTCACGAACTTCGCTAACAGCATCCCCACTAATTTCTTGTACAGCATATCCAAGAGATTTTTTCTCTCGTGAAATACCGAGCGCAGTAACAACGACCTCATCGAGGGCAGTAGCTGATTGAGCCATAGAAATGTTAATAACACCTCTTCCGCCTATCTCAACTTCTTGAGTTACCATTCCAACAAATGAAAAAACAAGAGTGTTTCCATCTGCAGGCACCAAAAGCTCATATGAACCATCTAAGTCGGTTGTTGTACCAACTGTTGTTCCTTTTACAAGTACAGTAACGCCGGGAATGGTTGACCCATTATCGGCATCTACTATAGTACCAGTAATTTTTGTTTGAGCAAATGCAACCTGCAATCCACCTAAGAAGATGATTGCAAGTAAAATTGTAAATTTTCTCATAATTTAAAAAATTTGGTTAATAAATAATTGATTAATAATTGATTTTTTTTGAACTACAATAATAGTAATTTTTTTTGTAAATAATTTATTTTTTTCCCATAATTGTTGAAAAACAGTGCAAGTTATGAAAATCATTATAGTTTTTAAAGTGATTTTGAAAAAGATTCTTTTATGATAAATCAAGAAAAACACAAACACTTATCTTAACTAACAGTAAAAGAGGTGTAAAGCGAGTTATTTAGAATATGTATAAATAATATTATTTTTTTTATGGAAGCAGTTAATTTTTTGAAAAAGTTTATTTTATTAATATTTAAGCCTTTTTTTGTAGAATAAAAATACGAAAATGTATATTTTATCAATGCAAATTTGATAAAAAGTGAACGTTTCGAATATGATTTTAGCTTTAATTTGAGTAATATTGGATAATAAAAATCGAAAAATCCAGGTTTATTTGATTTTCTAATTTGTAAAATCCCCATCGAGTAATTAAAAATAAATAAGTATTCACAGAGATATCATTGAAATTGTGAAAATATTGGAACGTGATTGATCAAAATATAATTTAGTGATGCTTGTATGAAATCTGGAGAAAAACAAAGTAGAAATAAGAAATAAAATATTAAACCTTTATATAATAAGGTAGTCAAACAAAAAAACGAATAAAATATTGGTCATTTTATACCTCAATCGTTTTCTTTGTTTTTTGTTCTTTCTATGTTCATGTAATATTTAAGGTGATTGTTTCTTATGATTAAACTAGAAAAATTGTTTAAGACATTGCTTTTAAGTTCAAGTTGTACAGGAAAACAAAAGTTACTGTAATTAATAATCCAAAATATGGAAATCCGAAATTTTGAAAATAAAAGTAAGGAACAATTAATAGTAATATTTGGGCAATTGTGTAAAAATGAAATCCAATCTTTTTTAGTTTCCACATATTGTAAGCTCCAAATAATGAAATAGATGAAAGAATAAATCCAATAAGGAAATATGTTTTATCTACCGAAAGCAATATGTCAATTCCGGGAAATGTTAAATTACCTACAGAAATTAATTCTTGAATTGATGAATAAGATGTTAATACAAAAAAATTTGAAACAACTCCTATTCCACTGCCAATAAATGTTAGAATACATAAAACTGTCAACAATTCCGGTCGATTTTTTTGTTTGTTTAAGTCTTTATTTATTTCGTATTGCTCCATTTTTATTTAACATTTCTAAATAATTTATTAAAAATAAATCCTAATTAACTTTTGAGAAAACCAAGTATTTAAAAATTGACTCTAAGAAAACGTCAAGAACATCCTGATAATTATCTGGATTCGATGTTTTTAAAATCAAGAGTTTACTTTTGTAGATGTCTGATTTTAAACACAAGCATAACGAAGTTATTAGCGTTTTCTTAGAGCCATTAATTCTCTTATTCAAGTTCTCCAACAGTTTTTTCTACTTCATGCAGTATTTCGCATGATTCAACAAGTTTTTTCATACTGTTGTGATTGTTATAGAGTGGTCTGTCAATTTCGAGGAAATCAACATATTTTCTTACTATTTCTTTGGCTTTAACAACACCTTTTCCGAATGTATATTCTCTGAAATCAAGAGCTTGAGCAGCAGCCATAATTTCAATACCAAGAATACCATAAGCATTATCAAGTATCTGAATATTTTTAATAGCAGTATTCATTCCCATAGAAACAAAATCTTCCTGATCTGCAGCAGCCGGAATCGATTGAATTGAAGCAGGAGCTGATAAAATTCTTTGTTCAACAATCAACGTATCTGCTGTATATTGGCTAAGCATTAAACCAGAAAACATGCCGGCTCCTTTTGTTAAAAATGCAGGTAATCCAACACTTAAAGCCGGATTATTTAAACGATTCATTCTCCTTTCAGACATAACGCAAATCATAGTAATTGCAGCACCAGCCATATCCATAGGTACAGAAACAGGTGTTCCTTGAAAGTTTGCTCCTGATAATTGCATATCTTCTTCCGGAAAGAAAATTGGATTATCTCCAACACCATTTAATTCTATTTCAACTTGTGAACGTGCGTAAGCCAAAGCATCATGAGCTGCACCAATTACCTGAGGAGTTGACCGCATTGAGTATGCATCCTGAACTTTGCATTTTACACGTTGCTCTTTTAAGTCTCCGCCATCAACAAGTTTATTAATTGCGTTTGCACTTCTTATTGCACCTTTAAATCCACGAACTTCATGAAGTTTTGAAGTATATGGTTTCATGTTTGCTTTTAGAGCCTCGAGTGACATTGCTGCACCAATCTCTGCTTGTTTGAGGAAATTATTGGCATCATATAAAAATATCGCACTCATTGCAGTAAGAACATTCGAGCCGTTTATTGTTGCCAATCCATCTCTTGCATGTAAACCGGGAATTGGTATATCGGCTTTTTCTAAAGCAACTTTTCCATCATATAATTCTCCTTTATAAAAGGCTTTTCCTTCGCCCATCATTAATAGTGCAATTTGTGACATTGGGGCAAGGTCTCCTGACGCTCCAACAGAACCTTTTTTACAAACCCATGGTGTTACGCCTTTGTTAAGCATTGAAACAAGTGTTTGGGTAATTTCCAAACGGCATCCTGAATTTCCATGTGCATGAACATTTGTTCTTCCAAGCATAGCACCTCTTACATGTTCAATCGGCATTGCATCACCAATACCGGCAGCATGATTATATATTAGATATTTTTGAAAATCTTTTATCTGATCGTCATTAAGAACGACTTCCGAAAACTCTCCGATTCCTGTATTTACTCCATACATTATTTCGTGTGCTTCGAGTTTTCTCTCAAGCATCGCCCTGCATTTATTTATTCTTTTAATAGAATCAGGGTGAAGTTCAACTTTTTCATTATTTCTTGCCACATTAACAACATCTTCTATTGTTAATCCTGCGCCTTTTATTATATAAGTCATATCTTTTTTATTAAATTATTTATATTGATTTTGTTTTATTTCTTGTTAATTAGTTTGATAATCAATTTCTGTTTTCTGGCTTTCAGTATTATTAAGGGTATAGAGGGAATATGGGGAATAAGGTATAGAGGTATATAGGTGGTTTTGAAACTGACAATTATTAATAGAAAACATTTTTTTTTATTTATTTATAATTTTTACTTTAATCCTTTTTTTTGTGTTTTAACGAATTTAATATATCCATTAAGACTAATCTTTGCTTTTTCAATTAATTCCAGACCTTCATTATAAAAATCGTTATTTATATATCCAAGATCAAAACAACTAATTAAATGATCTTTTGATTCATAAGTAGAACCTTTTGAAATTCTATAAAATTGCAGCCCTTCCTGATAATGATATCTACCATATCCTTCTGCTATGTTAGCAGTTGAACTGCATAATGTTTTTCTTAATTGAATATCAAGATTAAACTTTTCCTCATTAGGAAGCAAAGGAAGAATCTTATTATAAAAAAACAATTTAACTTTCCTGGCATCCTGCCAACAAAATAGTGATGTAAAATCCCGATTCTTATTATAAACTCCTTGCGAATCTTCAAATACATTTTCCATTTTTGTTCATTATTATGAAATAAAAATATTTCAAATTTTAATATTATGCTTCCATACTTCCCTTATTCCCTTTATTCCCCTTATCTCCCTTATTCCCTTTATTTCCCTTGTTTTCCAAATTTCCCATTCTCAATCTAAACATCATCCCTCAACACATCAGGGATATTTATTTCAATTTCTTGTAAAAATTTGATACCCTTTTCAATTTCTGTATACATGATTTTATCATCTTCAATAAAATCAACAATTTTTCGATATTTAGAGATAAAATCTTCAATAAATTTAGATGATTTTTTAGGTCTTCTAAATTCCAATGCCTGAGCAGCATTAAACAATTCGATAGATAAAATTCTTTCAAGATTCTGAACAACTTTAAAAGCTTTTGTTGCAGCATTTGCTCCCATACTTACATGGTCTTCTTGTCCTTGTGATGATTCGATAGAATCGACAGAAGCCGGTGTACATAGTTGTTTGTTTTGATTTACAATTGATGCGGCTGTATATTGCGGTATCATAAATCCTGAATTAAGCCCGGGATTAGCAACGAGAAAAGCTGGTAAATTTCGTTTTCCGGAAAGTAACTGATATGTTCTTCTTTCTGAAATATTTCCTAATTCTGCGACAGCAATTGCAAGATAATCAAGAGCAAGAGCAAGTGGTTGTCCATGAAAATTCCCACCTGAAATTATCAAATCTTCATCAGGGAAAATTGTAGGATTGTCTGTAACTGCATTTATTTCGCATGAAAAAACATAGGAAACATAATTAATTGAATCTTTTGAAGCTCCGTGAACTTGTGGAATACATCTGAAAGAATAGGGATCCTGAACATGCTCCTTTACCTGATTGATAATTTCACTTCCTTCAACTAACATCCTGATTCTTTTAGCAGTATCAATTTGACCTTTATGGAATCTTATTTGATGAACCAGATCGTTAAATGGTTCTATTCTTCCATCAAATGCTTCAAGAGAAATTAAACAAATAATATCAGCAAGTTGAGATAAACGGAATGTCTTCAGTAAACTAAAAACACCAAATGCACTCATAAACTGTGTTCCATTTAATAATGCAAGGCCTTCTTTCGATTGAAGCGTGATAGGTTTCCAGTTTAATTTATCATAAATTTTTTGTGTTGTTGTTTTTATACCTTTATAATATACTTCACCAAGTCCAAGTAAAGGAAGCGACATATGAGCAAGAGGAGCAAGGTCTCCTGAGGCACCAAGAGAACCTAATTGATAAACCACAGGTTGAATATCGTTATTAAAAAAATCAATTAATCTTTCGACAGTGCAAAGTTGAACTCCGGAATGCCCGTATGATAATGATTGGATTTTTAATAAAAGCATTAGTTTCACAATTTCTCGGGGTGCTTCGTCACCGGTTCCGCATGCATGAGATTTTACAAGATTGCTTTGTAAAGTGCTTAGTTCTTCTTTTGAAATTGTATGATTGCAAAGTGAACCAAATCCGGTGTTTATTCCGTAAATTGGTCCTTCCTGCGATTGCATTTTAGTATCAAGATATTTTCTACACTTAATAATTCTTTTCTTCGACTCTTCTGAAAGTTTTAATAAACAACCCTTTTGTAAGATGTTAAATATAGATTTAAATGTTAGTTTTTCAGGGCTAATTATGTGATACATATAAATAAAATTTTATATATTGTTTTAATTTGAATTGGTAAAATTATAATTTTCATGCCAATTAAACCGGATTTCTAATATTTTTTTTGTGATAAAGAATAAAAGCAGGTTGGAATAATTTATATTAGAAAAGAAATTCTTTATTTTCTTTATTTTCACTGTTTCCCAAATTTGCTTAGAGAACTCGTTCAGATAAAAATGTTCTATAAAATTTTTTCAATAAACTTTTTTAAACTTGTTTCAGTTTGTTCACCGCTTTGCATATCTTTTACAGTAATCAAATTATTTTTCATTTCATTTTCACCAACTAAAATTACGTAGGGAATATTTTTATTATCGGCATATTTCATTTGCTTTTTCATTTTTGCTGAGTCGGGATAAAGCTCGGAACTTATTCCTGATTCTCTGATTTTTTTAAGAAGTTTCAAACAATATTTTTCTTCTTCTTTTCCAAAATTCACAAACATAACTTTTGAGGTAGTCGAACTTTCCTCAGGAAAAAGATTTAATTCATTCATCACATCATAAACACGATCAGCTCCAAAAGAAATTCCAACACCTGAAACTTCGGGCAAACCGAAAATTCCGGTAAGGTCGTCATATCTTCCACCACCACAAATGCTTCCAAATTTTATATCTTTTGCCACAACCTCAAAAATTGCTCCGGTATAATAATTTAATCCTCTTGCAAGAGTAAGATCAAAAGTCCATTTATTTTTCAATTTCAAATCTTTCAAATATCTCAACACAGTCATCAACTCCTCAATTCCTTCCATACCGATTTTTGAATCTTTTAATATCTCTTGCAGTTTCGGAAATTTTTCTTGTAATATTCCCTCAAGATTTAAAATGGGTTGTAATTTTTCGATAGCTTGTTTTGAAAGACCTTTAGCAGTAAGTTCTTCGTTTACTTTTTCAAGGCCGATTTTTTCAAGTTTATCAATTGCAATTGTGATATCAATCATTTTATCAGCTTCGCCAATAACTTCAGCTATTCCGCTGAGAATTTTTCTGTTGTTTATTTTTATTATTGTTTCTATTCCGAGTTTATTGAAAACCTCATCAATAATAAGAACAAGCTCAACCTCATTGATTAAAGAATTACTTCCGATTACATCCACATCGCACTGATAAAACTCGCGATACCTTCCTCGTTGAGGTCTGTCGGCACGCCAAACCGGTTGTATTTGATAGCGTTTAAAAGGAAAAGTAATATCATTTCTGTTTTGAACAATGTAGCGTGCAAAAGGGACTGTTAAATCATATCGCAAGCCTTTTTCACAAATTTTAACAGCTAATTTATTCAAATTCGGCGATTCAAAATCTTCTTCATTTGTCTTTTTAAGATAATCCCCTGAGTTAAGAATCTTAAATAATAACCTGTCACCTTCCTCTCCGTATTTACCCGTTAGAGTAGATAAATTTTCCATAGCTGGAGTCTCAATCGGTAAATATCCGAATCTTTGAAAAATTTCTTTTATTGTATCAAAAATAAAATTTCTTCTCATCATCTCCTCCGGAGAAAAATCACGTGTTCCTTTTGGTATGCTTGGTTTTTGGTTTGCCATACAAAATATTTTTATGCAAAAGTAAGAATTATTTTTATGTTCAGGGTTAATTGAGCAGAGGGCTTAAAATGCGAAGATTCAAGATGCAAGTGCGACATTATTATCAAATTTAGTTAAAAATACTTTTCCAGGTGTATTATAATTAAGATTTTCGATGCTTAAAGTTATATGCCTAAGGTTACTTGTTATATATTCAGGATAGTTATTATTTAGTAAAACAATAGCTTTAAATGCTTTTTGCTACTCAGAACGAAAGTTTTTTGGATAAGATATTTTGTTAATCAATATTCAATTCCCTAAGTATCTTTTTATTATATTCCAAAGCATTGGCATCTCCTTCGGTGGGAGCCCAGGGTGCAAAAATCTTATCATTTTCCGGATTATAAGGTCCGTCTTTTACTTCGTAGGCAACCGTGTTTTTCTCAAGACTGATAATAATATGCCAGGTTCGTGGTGGAATTTCCGCTCCAAAATTTCCTTTTTTTGAGTCAAGAATAATATGGTCGATAATATTTCCTTTATCATCAAATTCAAGAACAAGTACTCTCCCTCTTAAAACAAAAAAGGCTTCAATTTTATCAGGATTTTCGTGTTTATGAGGTTGAAGATAAGTGTCAGGTTCCATTGCATTTAGCATGCGGTGCAATGTTGAAGAATCTTCTTTGTGAAAATTATAATTCATTCTACGACGATCAGATTTCTTTGCTTTCGCTGAGGTAATATTTATGAATTTTTCGTTGATTTTTATCATGATTTTATTGTTTCAGTGTTATTTTATTTCATTGTTCTAATTTTATTCCATAATGTCATCTAATCCCCAAACATCAATTTCTCCAACTTCATTGTTGCATTTTCCCAATTATAATTTTTATGCACAAAGCTAAATCCATTCTCAGCAATTTTTTCAGCTTCGTTATAATTTTCAAGAAAATAAATTATTTTTTCAGCATATTTTTCAGGCGAATCTCCAATAATTATTTCTTCACCATCTTTAGCTTTAAGGGCGTTATTTGCAAGAGGGGAAGAGATGCACGGAATTTTCATTGCCATTGCTTCAAGTAGTTTGTTTTGTAATCCTGTTCCTATTTGCATGGGTGCGATAAAAATTTTAGCTTTTGCATAACATTCCCTGATGTCATCAACCCAGCCTGTGACTTTAATATTTTTCGATTTCACGGTCTTAACTTTTTGGTCGGGGCTTGCTCCGGCAAACATAACTTTAATATCCGGCATTTTTTTTCTTACAATAGGAAGTATTTTTTCTGTAAGAAAAATAACACTATTAACATTTGGGGGATAACCCATATTTCCTGTAAAAACCAGATCGTATTCTTTTTCTCTTTTCATAGGTTTGAAATAATCTGTATCAACACCATTTAGTATTATTGCAATTTTTTCTTTTTCGGGATGTGGAATAAGATTGCGATCGGGTATCGAGATAATTGTTTTATTATCGAATTTATCAAAGATATAATTTTCGTATTTCAGCAATCTTTTATATTCGAGTTTTAAAAATGGTTTTAGATAAAAGGGAGAGCTTTTAATTCTACGTTCAACTCCTTTCGAAAATACATCCTGATAATCAATTGTCTTTGGGATGTTTTGATTTTTAATATATTCAGCTGTACGGACAAGCTGGCAGTATAAATGATCGGGTTTATGTTCTTTAATAATTGCTGATATTTTTTTATGTGCTTTGCGATTGTAAAAATATCCAATTTGTAGTGGTTTGCTTGTGAAATAGGCTTTACAAATGCTTAAAGCTCTATTAATTTTAGGAAGGTCGATAAATGTTACTGAGCGACAGTAAGGTTGAAGTGATTGAAAAGCATCTTGTTTGTTGACTTTTGAATCATTGAGAGCACATAAAATTATTTCATGATTTTTTGATAAAAATTTTATCTGGTTGAATGCACGTAATTTATCCCCCTTTTCCAAAGGGTATGGTATTCTTGATAAAAGAACAAATATTTTCATGTTTGTATTCTATAATTAGTGTACATCTTCAAAGTCAAATAATTTGATTCTATGTTGTTTGTAGTGGATTTTATTAAATTCCAAATCATTAAGGAAATTAAATATTCAACACTCAACATACAATATTCAATTTTCATTATTTCAACTTTTTTACTTTTTTATTGATTATTGTATGTTGTTTATTGAGTGTTTTTTCTAAATAATATAAATAATTAATGTTGAAATAAATAACCACTCACCTTATTCGATATAGAGCCAATAATTGTAAATTAAAGCGAAAACTAAGTGCCTAAAGTTAAGAGTGCCTAAAGTGCCTAAAGTTTTTATTTATTACCATTTTTTTAACTTTAGGCACTCCAAACTTTAGTGCACTCTAAGTACTTTTTTCTTCTTGCAAATATCATAAGATATCCTGATAAAATTTAGTTAAACGCTCGATAATTTTTTTATTATCATGATGATGGCTAATTAAATCTCTTGCGTTTTTTTCTATTTCTTCTGTAAAATTTTTGTCCTCAACACATTTTCTTACGGCAGTTAAATATTCCTCAGCTGTATTTGCAATTAAAATATTTTTTCCGTTATCATAATTTATTCCTTCAGCACCAATAGAAGTTGAAACTATTGTTTTTCCCATTGCCATACCTTCAATAATTTTTATTCTGATTCCGCTTCCCGATAGTAATGGAACTATCATCACCGATTTTAAATTGATAAATTCGCTTGCACTTTCAACTTCGCCAATAACTACAACATTAGGAAATTTAGTATTATAAAGCCATCGAGGCATTTCTCTTCCGGCAAGGTAAAATTTTAATTCAGGAAATTCATTATTAATTTTTGCCCAGACATTTTCAAGAAACCATTTTATTCCTTCTTCATTCGGAATCCAGTTCATTGCACCAATATGAAATAAAGAAGGAAATTCTGTTTTAGAATTATCAACTTTGAATTTTTCTGTATTTATGCCAAAAGATATATCAATAACGGGTGTTTTGCTTCCCATATTTCTAAGGTCTTGGGCGTCTTTTTTTGTAATGCTGGCAATACCGTCATATTTTTCGAGTGCCTGAACTTCGTAGTTTTTTAATGTTTTTGAAAGATGCCTGAGGTAGAGTTTTTTTAATGGGTTTTTACAACTTTTTGCTACTCTTTCCCAAATTAAATATTCTATGTTATGAGCCCGAAGAACGATGCGTGCTTTTGAATGTTTTCTGATTGTATTAATATAAGGTGTAATAAACAAAGTTTCTAATTGAATAATATCGAATTCATTACTTTTAAGAATTTCTATAAGTTTTTTGTCAAAATTCTTTGAAATAAATCTTTGAACATGATATGATTTTTTTGTAAAAAGATTTAAAAATGCATCAACAGGCTTAATTGAAAGATCGATATAAACTGTTTCAATATTGGTTTTTTTTCGGTATTTGTCAGGTATTTTAGTTACATCAATATTGTATTTGTTTGTATTAATGGCAAGTACTTTAACTTTATGACCGGCATTTATAAGTCCTTCAATAATTGCATTCATGGCTATGGGGCCACCTTCTTTGGCAGGATATGGAGACTTGTTGCAAAGTAAAAGTATGTTCATTTTAGTCACTAATTATTTTTTTGAATTAAATATTCTACTAAATAATTTTCTCCATGAATCTGTATCGAGCAATGGAGAGTCGGTTGTTGCTTTGTATGTTAAAAATATCCCGATTGGAAGCAATACTGCAGATGAAATCCACATCCCAATAATAGGATCAAGTACTAAGGCTTCTGCATATTTTTCACCTGTTATTGAAGTAATATGAAAAATAATAAAAAATAATACAGAGATTACAACAGGTAAACCTAATCCTCCCTTTCTAATTATTGCTCCTAAAGGAGCTCCAATAAAAAACAACACAAAACAAGCAAAAGATAAAGTAAATTTCTTATGCCAGACAACCCAGTATTTTATTATTTTTTCGCTTCTTTTGGTAAAAAAATCTTTATGATATTTAATGTTGTTTTTCGAAATTTGTGCACCATTTTTTGCATAGCCTATGATTTTCTGTTGAATCTTTTCATCAAAATTTGATAAAAAATCAGACTCATGCAGTAATGTTGAATCGAGATTAATTGTTGTATCTAATTTCGAATATAATTTATAATTTTTCATGTAATTAGTAGAAAATTTAACTCTTTCCTCATATACTGATTTCGACAAAGAATCAATAGATTTTTTTAATTGATCCAGGTTAAGCATTAAATAATGGTCTTTAAAAAGATTATCATCAGTATGATTTAACTCGAATTCTTTTAAGTCGAAACGTTGATATTCTTCTTTGAATTTTGTCCGTTGAAATGGTCGTGATATTCGATATCCTTTTACGTCAACTTTTTCCTGATAACTGTAACCATCATATAATGTAAAAATAATATATCTGCCATCAATAGTCGATTCCATTTTACCTGTTTTAGCAGTAGTTACATCAATGTTACCCATTCTTTTCGAATGATTATAAATAATAATATCTTCAATATGGATGCCATCTTTGTCTTTTTTCCCAATCCTTATTGTGTAGTTATTAAGACCATTATAGTAAATTCCTTCTTTGATATTAAATGAAAGCTTTTGTTTCCTTATATCAAATAACAGGGATTGAAATTTAAGGTTTGCATTAGGTAAAACATTATTCGAGAAATAAAATGCAGAGATACTGATTACTATTGATAAAATTATTAAAGGTGTCATTATTTTCTTAATAGATATTCCGGCTGCTTTCATGGCTACAAGTTCATAATGCTCGCCAAGATTACCAAAGGTCATTAGAGAAGATAATAAAATTGCAAGAGGCAAAGCCATTGGAACAAATGTTGATGATGCATAAAAAAGAAGTCTTCCTATCATTTGCCATTCTAATCCTTTCCCTACAAGGTCATCAACATATTTCCATAAAAACTGCATATCAAGGATGAATAATGCAATGAAAAAAGTCATTACTAAAGGACCCAGATATGATTTTATTACAAGTAAATTAATTTTTTTCACTATTCAGTTAGTGTTTTTACTTCAAATAACATAAAGCACAAAATTATGAAAAATAATCATTTGTATTGTATCTAATAAATTTTAATAATAGTATAAGGGTATAAAGGTATAAGGGTATATTTCACCTATGATCAAAGGAAATCCGTATGGATTCCTCTATTTCCCCTATTCCCCTTATTTCTTTTATTTCTCTACTTTCCTTATTTCCTCTATTTCCCCTATTCCCCTTATTTCTTTTATTCCTCTACTTTCCTTATTTCCTCTATTTTCCCTATTCCCCTTATTTCTTTTATTTCTCTACTTTCCTTATTTCCTCTATTTCCCCTATTCCCCTTATTTCCTCTATTCCATTTAAAAAATATAACGAAATAAATTTAGGTTTTATGATTTATTATTTGTTAATTTTGTATTATTAAAATTCGTTTGTATGAAATTAGTTGAAGTAATAAATAAAAGAACGGCAAAACAATTTCTTAATGTTGCCAGAAAAATTTATAAAAATGATAATGTATGGGTATGTCCGCAAGACTCAGCAATTAATTCCATATTCGACCCCAAAAAAAATATTTTTTATACACACGGTGATGCCATTAGATGGATATTGGTTAATGATAATGGAAAATTGATTGGCAGAGTGGCTGCTTATATAAACGAAAAAAAAGCATTTAATTTTGAACAACCTACAGGAGGAATGGGATTTTTTGAATGTATTAATGATGAAAAAGCTGCATTTATTTTGTTTGATAAATGTCGTGAATGGTTAAAAGAAAGAGGAATGAAAGCCATGGATGGTCCAATAAATTTTGGTGAAAATGATAATTTTTGGGGTTTACTTGTCGAAGGATTTATTCCCCCTTCACATGGCATGAATTATAATCATCCATATTATGTTAACTTTTTTGAAAATTATGGGTTTTCAAAATATTTCGAACAGGTAACAAGTAATCTGGATATAAGAAAACCATTTCCCGAAAGATTTTGGAAAATTGCAAAATGGATTTGTGAAAAACCGGATTACAATTTCGAGCATTTTAAATATTCCAAATCAGATAATTATATTCACGATATTAAAGAAATTTATGATAATGCATGGAAATTTCATGAAAATTTTACTCCTCTTGAAATCAATGATATGAAAGAAACTCTCAGAGAGGCAAAGCCCATCCTTGAGGAAGAATTTA
>Ga0307992_1000268_pt1 | contig 33850 bp, 22 predicted proteins | sample EllFjometagen133_FD_203162 | JGI IMG/M metagenome (GOLD analysis project Ga0307992, IMG submission 203162) | Marine microbial communities from Ellis Fjord, Antarctic Ocean - #133 | ecosystem: Environmental > Aquatic > Marine > Unclassified | place: Southern Ocean | collected 2014-10-08
CTGATATCTGCAATCTCATCCAGGAAAAACGTTCCTCCATCAGCTACTTCAAAAAGCCCTTTTTTATCGTGTGTTGCTCCTGTAAAAGATCCTTTTACATGTCCGAATAATTCACTTTCCAATAAAGTTTCTGGTAGTGCACCACAATATTGAGCTACAAATTTTTTGTTACGTCTATTACTGTTATAATGAATGGCTCTGGCAATAAGTTCCTTCCCTGTTCCACTCGGTCCTTCCAGAAGAATGGAGGTTGGAGTATTCTTTATTTTTTCGATCATGCGGAAGATTTCTTGAATTTTCTTGCTTTTCCCAATTATATTGGCGAATGTACTAGATGATGCCAATTCTTCACGGATAATTTCATGAGATTTCTGTAAATTCTCATATGAAATATTTTCGACTATTACAACAATTTGATTACACAATGCGCTTATAAGATTAAACATTCTTTCTGTAAAATAATGCGATCCATGCTTTGTAAAAAGACATACGATACCCTTTTTATCATTTCTTATTATAAGAGGGATTAAAATAATATTATTATATTCCGGTGCGAAGTGCGGTTGTTTATAATTCTGGCTTAATCCATCAATAAAGGTTTCATTAATCAAGTTCATAAGTTTTGTAAGATCCTCATCTCCTGTTGTCATTCCTTTTAAGATAACATATTCCCATGAATCTTTTACCATTTTATTATTATAAAGCGTAAATATCCCGCCTTCTGCATCTGCAAAATCTACTAATCTATCTAAAGCTGCATTTATTACTGAGTCAAAATCAGTAATATCATTAAGTTCTTGTGTTATTTCATAAAACTTACTCAGTAGAGTTCCCTGAAATTTAGATTCTTTAAGTTCGATAGAATATTTTTTAGTAAGTTTCTTAATGAGTATCTCATTTCTTTCCAAAATTTTAATAGCGCCTAACCCTTTGATTAACTTAATATTATCATTCAATATCTGTAACGCCTGTTCCCAATCTTCTTCTTCAAGAAGTAAGGTGGCAAAATCATAATTAGCCTTAGCTAGTTCTATATTACTATTAGATTTCACAAAATACTCAATTGCATCTTTAAGTAAATCAAGAGCTTTTTTTCGATTATCTTTCTCTAATATTGAACGTAGATAAGAACATTTTCCTAGAGAAGAATCTTTTTCGATCTCTTCAGCAAGTTTCTGTGCAGAATCCAAATAATAATTTGCACTTTCATAATTTCTGGTTTCGATAAAGTATGAAGCCTGATTCAAAGCACCTTCGATCATTTCGTTTTTAGCACTCAAACTTTTGAAAAAATCGTAACTTTCTACCAAATATGCATAAGCTTCTTTGAACTTATGAAGTGAGGTTAATACACTTCCCAAATTACCATATAATTCTGCTTTCATATACTCATCGGTAATTCCCGGTAACAAATCTTTGCTTTTTGAATAATAATCGTGTGCCAAATTAAATTCTCCACGCTTTTCATAAAGTTCACCAATGTTATTATAAGACCTAATCAACCCTTCTGAAAAATTGGAATCTTTAGATTTATTTATAGCTTGTTCATAATGATTAATAGCTTTTTGGAAGTTGCCAGATTTAAAGAAAAGTGCACCCAAATTATTTAGGGCAGCAATAACATTTTTGTACATTTTGAATTCTACAGATATTTCTAATGATTTATTATATGCTTCTTCGGCTTTCTCATATTTACCATTATCCATATAAGATACACCTATATTAATATAAATATTGGGGATTTGATCTCTATCGTTTAATAGTAATTGAATACGAAGAGCTTCATTCATACAATTTAGTGATTTTTTATAATCACTTTTATCTTCATAAAGACTTCCAAGATTACTTTCGCATATTGAAATCCCGTTTAAATTAAATCTCTCTTTCTCAGACTTCAGACTTTTTTGATAAAGCATCTCAGCTTTTTTTGTTTCACCTTGATGGTAAGATAGAACACCTAGATTATTGTAAATTGCTGCTAGACCTTCAATATTCCTGATTTTTAAATACAGTTTTTCAGCTTCTTCAAATTCATTTTCCGCTTTTTTCCAATCATCTGTATCATAGGCAATTCTACCTTTTAATTTTCTCAGATCGGCTTTAATTTTAAACCTGCTTTTAGCATCTTTGATCTGATCTGACGTATACATAGCTGTTTCTATTAATTCTACAACTTCATCAATTTTTTCCAAGTCTCGCAAAATATCAGCTTTCAATAAGCTAGTTTTCAAGATCAATTCAATATCATCAGAATCTGAAGTATATTTTTTTAGTATTTCCAATGCAAACGCAGACGAGTTCATCTCATAAAGTGCTTCGGCAAGATCAAATACAACTTCACCTAAAGGCAGTAAATTTTCCACTGCAAGCTTTAGAGCTTTCCTGAAATGTTCAGACGCAATATCCAGTTTCCCTTGTGCTCTATTTGCTCTTCCCAAATTTAGCAGAATATCTATTTTCTTATCTGGCTTAGAAATTTGATTGAGATACAATTCATAAACTTTTATTAAAGATTGGTAATCGTTCAATATTGAAAAAGAAGATATGCTCTCTTCAAAAAAATTATCAGAGGCATTCCCAAAAATAATACTGATATCTTTCCGGAATTCCGGTTCGATAAAATTCAAAATAGTTGCTGAATATTCTCTTTGCTCTTTATCCTGTAAATTATTGAAGTAATTTTGTAAGAATGTTAATTTCTTTATATAATATTTGCCATCACACTCCATAACTAATCTAGTTTTTAATAGTACATTCAAGTCTTTTATTACTGAAGTTAATTTACCAACTTTCATAATTCTCTTTTCTGAAGCATCAGTATCCAGTAGGAAAATATTAAAAAGCAGTTTCCTCTGTTTTGTGTTAAGTTCTTTAATGTGTTGAGAAGAAATTGTCTCCAGATCAATCTTCTTTTTTAGAAAAGAGTCAAAATCAAATGTTTTGTTTTTGGAAAGTAAGTTATTAATTATATAATCTATAATGGATAGATTGCCGCCAGAAATATTATGGATGATCTCGCTTTCCGAAATTATAGAATCACTTTTTTTAGGAATAACCTCTAGCAAAATATTTGTGATTTGTTCTTTCCCTGGTATTTCAATTTCTATTTTTTTTGAAAATGGAAAGGTATCCTTCATTGTAAAAATAACAAACTGGATATTTTGTTTTGTTGCATATTGAATTATGTATTTAATAAAATCCCTTGTATATTCATCCAAATAATAATTCTCATAAATTATTATTTTTTTTGATTTTAATAATTTTTTCTTATTTAAATGTTCTGTAATAAAATAAAAAAGGTCATACTTGTTTTTAAAGTTATATTTTTTAGATTTATCAATAATCTCAAAATATTCGTTATCATTTATGCTGACAATAAGTTGTAATATCTGTTTAAAATGATTATATTGGAATAAGCGAGGAAAATAAAGTTCAAAATGGATTTTATCATTACTCATCATCTGAATTAGATTAAGGAGAATAAAGGATTTACCCGAACCTGTTCCTCCAATTATCTCTATGATCTTACTACTCTCTAATTCAAGAGAATTAATAATATTTTTTATGAGTGTGTTATCATTTGTTACAAATTTGCCTATTACTTGATCGAGTTTCTTATCCATAAAAACCTCTTTCGAACATTTGATTCAAATTCAAAAAAGTTTTAAAGAATAATTTGTCAACAATGTTTTTCTTTGTGTAAAGTATATTTACAGTTGGAACTATATATCAAAGGTTTTTAGCTTATTGCGTTTTTTAAAGAATCTAATATTTTCTTTGCAGTAATGGATTTCATGCAATTAAAATGTTTTTTGGGGCACATGTTCCCTCCATGAAGGGAACATGGCTGGCATGGCAGATCAGCCAAAATAAGTACTGCATTCTTATTCATAGGAGCAAATCCCAATTTCGGGTGAGTTGCTCCAAAAATAGCAATTTGTGGTTTTTCTAATGCTGCAGCAATGTGCATCGGTCCACTATCATTTGTGATTACTACATCCATCTCATTTATTGCTTTTGCAAGCTGTTGTAGATCTAACTTCCCGCACATGTCAATTAGATTGGTTTTCGTTAAGGAATTCAACTCCTCTGCCAAATCAATTTCTGCTTTTGAACCAAAAACTATAAAGTTGCAATGCCACTCAGACGGTACTAAATCGATGAATTCAGCTAACTGCTCAACGGGATATTGTTTTGTTTTATGGAGTGCTCCAGGATAAATCCCTATATTCTTTACTTTATTTGAGATCCTGAATATCTCAGGCATTGAAATGTTCTTTACGGGAAATAATTTAGGAGCAGATATTTTTGTTGTTAATCCAATTTTTTTTAGTGCACCAAAATACAAGCCAACTGTAGATAGAATTGTTTTATTTGTTCTTTGATTTACAATTTGTCGACGCAAAAAATGTTCTTTATTATATGTAACTGTTTGTTTTGCATTAATTAAACTTTTTATAATGAATGTATTAAGTTTAGAATGAAGATCAATTGCAATATCAAATTTAATAGTTCTGAGATTTTTAAGAAGAGAATATTTATTTTCCCAATAATGTATTTCATCAACGCAATTAAACATTTTCACGATTGGAGCATATACTCTTTTTGTAAGATATTGTATTTGTGCATCGGGAAATTCGCTGCGCAAAGCCTGTACTGCCGATTGAGTTAGAACAATATCTCCGAGAGAACTAAGACGAATAACTAATATTTTTTTCATTTGTTGCAAACAGGATTTTTAGAATTAATTCTGTTTTAAATTTCTAATTATTTTTGGAATCTTGTTGATAACTTCATTAATTTTATTAGCGTTCTTACCACCTGCCATAGCCATGTCCGGTCTACCACCACCCTTTCCACCAACCAGTTCAGCAACTTTTCCGACGATCTTTCCAGCATGATATTTGTTTGTAAGATCTTTTGTTACAATAGCAAGAATAGAAACTTTTCCATCAATTTCAGCAAAGAGAATACCAATTCCAGATTTCAATTTATCTCGAAGTTGATCACCCATCTGACGAAGCATTTCGGTATTCTGAATATTTATCTTAGCAATAATAACCTTTGTTCCCTCAATCTCAACTGCCTTTTGAACAAGCTGATCCAATATATTTCCAGCAGATTTTATACGTATCGTTTTCAGTTGAACATGTAAATTTTTATTCTCACTGATCATTTTATTGATCTTCTCAAGAACTGAAGCAGATGGTGTATTCAACTGATGTCCAATTTCATCAATTTCATCTTCAAGTATCTTAACATATTTTTCAGCTTTCACACCTGTAATCCCTTCAATTCTGCGAATCCCGGCAGCAATAGAAGATTCTGAAGTAATTTTGAATAAACCGATTTCACCTGTATATTTCAAATGTGTCCCACCACAAAATTCTTTAGAATAATCTCCAATACTCACAATTCTAACAATTTCACCATACTTCTCACCGAACAAGGCAACAGCACCTTCTCTCTTTGCATCTTCAATGTTCATAACTTTTGTTTTTACAGGTAAACATTCACGGATTTTCTCATTTACTGCTCTCTCAATAATATCAAGTTCATACTTTTCTACTTGTTTGAAATTGGTGAAATCAAAACGCATGTGATCGGGATGTAGATATGATCCTTTTTGCTGAATATGATCTCCCAATACATCTTTTAGTGCTTTGTGTAAAATGTGTGTAACTGTATGATTTCTGGTAATATCCATTCTCCTTTCAACATCAATTTCTGCTGTAAATTCTTTGATGTTAATTTCACCTTTCTGCAATTTACCAAAATGAATAAACATATCTGCATCTTTATGAACATCTGTAATCAAGATTTCACATTCATCATTAAATAGCTTTCCAGTATCTGCAATTTGTCCGCCGGATTCAGCATAGAACGGAGTTTTATTCAGCACGATTTTTACGTTTGTTCCTTCTAAATCGTATTTTATTATTTTACAAGTTGAAGAATTTTCTGTGTAACCCACAAATTCTGTTGGAATATTTTCAGATAATTTTACCCAATTTATTTTATCTGTCTTCAGATTAAATTTAGCTGCATCTCTGGCTCGTTTTTTTTGTTTTTCCATTTCTATTTTAAAACCTTCTTCATCAACAGTTAATCCTTTTTCTTCTGCCATAATTTTAGTAAGATCGAGTGGGAATCCGTAGGTGTCATGTAAAAAAAACACATCATTCCCAGATATCATAATTTTATCATTAATTATTTTTTTTAAATGATCAAATCCTTTATGATTACTTAATTCAATAGCTTTATCAATAATTTCTTTGTATTCATAATTATAACCAATTTTGTTTTTAATTTCATGACCACCAAAATAGTTCTTAATTTCTTTTGGTAATTTTATAAAACCTTTTGAATAAATAATGTAGTGAATAATTTCATCAATTTTATTACTTTGACTTTTAATTGTTTGATTGAAGTAAATCAACCCGTTATCTAAAGTCTCATTAAATTTTTCTTCTTCAGATTTTATGATCATTTTCACATGAGTCTGTTTTTCTCTAAGTTCGGTAAAATGATCTGCCATCAAATCTACAACAATATCAACAAGTTTGTAAAGAAATGCTTCTTTCATATTCAGTAAATGTCCATGACGAGCAGCTCTTCGCAAGATCCTGCGCAATACATAACCTCTTCCTTCATTAGAAGGCATTCCACCATCTGCCATGGCAAAAACCAAAGCCCGAATATGGTCAGCAATTACACGATGGGAAGTTCCCCTTTCATCTGTATGATATTTTATGCCTGATACTTTTTCTATCTCTTTTATCAAAGGTTGGAACACATCTGTATCATAATTGGAACTTTTATTTTGCAGAACCTGGCAAACACGTTCAAAGCCGGCACCAGTATCAACATATTTATTTTCAAGTGGATTTAAGGCACCATCTTCATCACGAAAGAACTGGATAAAAACAAGATTCCAAAGTTCGATATATCGATGGCAATCACCATTCACCCTGCATTGATGGTTGGAGTCATCTTTTAAATTACAAAATTTCCCACCTCTGTCTATATGGATCTCAGAACAGGGACCGCATGGACCGGTACTTCCCATTTCCCAAAAATTATCTTTGTCACCGTGATATTCAATATGAGATTTATCAATATCAGTTTCATTTGCCCAAATTTCATAAGCTTCTTTATCAGATGTATGAACAGTTGCATAAAGTTTATCTTTGGGAAGCTTCCAAATATCGGTAAGTAATTCCCAAGCCCATTTTATTGCTTCCTTTTTATAATAGTCTCCAAACGACCAGTTGCCCAGCATTTCAAAAAAAGTGTGATGATAGCCATCTCTACCGACTTCATCTAAATCGTTATGTTTCCCACCGGCTCGAATGCATTTCTGGCTGTTCACAACTCTTTTATATTCAGGTTTTCTTTTCCCCAGGAAGATATCTTTAAATTGGTTCATACCGGCATTAATAAAAAGAAGTGTGGGATCATCTATCGGTATAACAGGTACGGAAGGAACGATTTTATGATTCTTTTTTTTGAAAAAATCCAAATATTGTTTTCTGATTTCATTACTGTTCATTTTTCTCAAGCTCCATTATAATTAACTTTAAAAGTTTTTATTAATATGAGAAATATCCGTCTTTCTGAGAAAATCTTCAATGATCATTCTCACGAAGAATCTCATAATAAATGGAGATCCTTCCTATAGAACAACGTGAATGATTCGTCAGGATGACAAGAAACACCCTATGTAAAAACTCTTTCTAACTAACTCTAAATTCAATTGTTGTAAAAATCGGTAAGTAAGAATTTCTGTAAAGAAAAAAGGAGAGTTACCGTACTGTTAGATTACACGTCAATTTAATAAACTGCCTTTAATTCCCTCTTATTATCCAGCTGATTCCTACTTCATAAATTATTATAATTAAGGCAATAAACTTTTTATACTTTTAATGATCATCAATAATTTATAAGTATGAAAAGTCCACATCTTCATTGACAATAATAATTCTGCTTTATCTTTATAATAGATAAAGAAATAGTAGGAAACTTTATGAAAATTTTACCGATAATTTTATGCTCATTTATAATGGCGGCACATCTTGGTAGAGTAAATATGTTTGTTTTACAATATATAAGTCTATTAATTCCATTTATTCTATTTTGGAAAAACAAAATCTCAGCAAGAGCAATTCAGTTATTCTTAATTTTATACGGTTTTGAATGGATCAGAACTATAACCTATTATGCAAAAATAAGAACAGAAAAAGGTGAAGATTGGTTTCGTTTGGCAGTAATTCTGGGAGTAGTAGCACTTCTTAATTTTGCAACTCCTCTGGTTTTTCGCACGAAGAGCATGAAGGAAAGATACGATCTGAAATAAAATTTTCTTATTCTAATAAAATAATAACTTTGATGTTATACTCATCCTACTTTTGTCACACTGAGTTTGTCGAAGTGTAGAATTATCTTTCAATGGATCAAAAGGGTATAAATTAATAAGTGTGATGATGGTTTGCAATTTGCGGTTCACGTTTACTACGAATCACTTCTTACAAAAGTTGTGTGACAATGATAAAATTTACTCTTTGATCTTATTCTTAAAACATTTCTTCAATACAGCTCTTAATTTCAGATTCATATAAAGATCGCTGGTTTCCAAGAATTCTACAAATTCCTGATGTAAAAATTTCTGTTCTATCTTTAATTGTACATAACATTTTACATGGCTTCCTTTAATTGGGATAGTGTAGACCTCACCCAATTCAATCTGGACATCTGCAATATTCATCAGATAATTTGTAAAGTGTTTAAATACTTTATCGAGTTCTGCCTGGATTGCATCATCTCCAGAAGTTATGCAATTATTTGCGACATAGTTATTAAGATATTTTTCTATCTTAATTGGATAAGTTTGAAAGGCAATATTCTTCGCAGCAAGTTTTGCCAGGTACTCTTCATAACTTTCTGCTTCTGCACAACTGATAACATAGCCTTCTTCCTGTACTTTGTACCAAACAGGAACTGTAGGTTCTGTTTGTTTTTTTATCATGGAGCAGGAAATGCTGAGGAAAACTATCAGGATTAAAAATATTTTATTCATCTTACACTCCTAAAGTTATTTTATAGTACGATGATTATTTATTAGTAAATCAGAGTCAAGAAAAGTGAATGACAGCAGGATAATTTACCATGATATTTTAAGATTTGTTTGACTTTCTACTCTCCTCTATGCTTTCTGATTCAAGGAGAATAAATAAGAAAATAATTGGATGGAAACCTTAACATATGAATAAACTCATCACCAGTCATAGACACTTTCACGCTGAAGAATTTAAGCAGGTTTGGAAGATCGCCTGGCCTATCATTCTTACTAATATGTTGCAGGTTACTGTAGGCATTGTCGATTTTAAGATGGTCGGTTCACTTGGTATCAAATCTATTGCGGCGGTTGGAATGAGTCGCCAGGTAATGATGTTCATTATGATCTTGATGATAGCGATCAGCGGTGGCAGCTCTGTACTGGTTGCCCATGCTTACGGTGCTGAAGATAAAGTAAAAGTCAGCCGTACCGCAGGACGGTCAGTCACTTTCATGATCCTGGCTGTACTCCTCGTCATCATGCCGTTGGGACTACTTTTTTCCAAATCCATCCTAATTTTGTTGGGAGCTGAACCTGAAGTTATCGGATTGGGATTTTCCTATTTGCGAATCCTTTTTCTGGGCAGCATTTTTTCCATGTTCAATTTCGTGATCACCGGCATTCTGCTGGGTGTGGGAAAAACCAAAGTTTCCCTGAACCTGCTTTTGATAACCAATTCATTGAATATTGTTTTTAACTATATTTTCATTTTTGGAGTTGGAGCGATTCCGGCTATGGGTGTGAAAGGTGCAGCTTTGGGAACGGTTGCATCTCGCTTTATCGGTTCCTTTATTGGTGTGTGGATCTTATTTTCCAAACGTTTCCCCATTCAAATAAATTTGAGAGATTCACTTACATTCGATTTTCCACTGCTGAAGAAAATCCTTTTTCTAGGTGGGCCCAGATCGATGCAGGGAATTGTGCGCAATTTCTCAAGGTTGTTCATTTTCAAGATCATCACTTTGCTGCCAGATTCCACCAGGGCGATCTCCGCTTACAGTGTAGCAATGCAAGTGCGAATGATCTCCAGTTTTGTAGGGTTGGCTTTTATGAATGCTACCATGAGCCGGGTGGGGCAGAACATGGGTGCAGGGAAACCGGAACTGGCCGAAAAAAGCGGTTGGCTGGCGGCCGGTATGGCAACCGGAATTATGACCTTTGTTGCTCTGATCTTTTTCTTTTTCCCCGAGTCTATTATGAGTTTCTTCACCGATGATGTTGATGCGATCCAAATGGGAAAAACCTTTTTCATGATCGTTGCCGTAAGTGAACCGGCGATGGCGTTTGCCTTTGCCTTGGGTGGTGGTTTACGTGGAGGTGGAGATCCGCTTTCACCTTTCCTCTATTCCAGCGTTTCTGATCTGGTGGTGGTAATCGTCTGCGGCTACATAATGGCGATAACTTTGAACCTGGGTTTTGCCGGAATTGCCATTGGAATTGCGGTCAGTTCTCTTACACGAGCCATTCCTTCCACCTGGAAATTCAAACAGGGAAAGTGGAAAAAAAATAAATTGTAGAAGTTAAATTAAAAAAACAATATTGTTGTTAAACGTAAACATTATTATTAATATTGAGAAAAATAATGCCCATTGCTATCCCATGGATTTGCAGGTACTCTGCGACAAGATCGATTTTGTTTTTGTTCGTTGTTTTATTTTTTTAATTCGTAATTCCCACTTTCCCTTGATTCTTCAAGCATTTGAGGGCTTCTCTTCTACTTAGATTTGCAAGTTCATTATTTTCTACAAAATTTATTACAGTTTCAGCATCTGTTTTAGAATATTCACGCAAGATCCAACCAATTGCTTTATTTATGAAAAATTCTTTGCTGCCATTTAATTGCATAATTAGTCTACCCATCAGTATTTCATCAGTTTTATCTTTGTAACCTAATTGGAATAATAAACAGGTTCTTTGCAGCCACATATTCCCACTTTTCATCCATCTATCGATGTATTTATCACGTAGATATGGAAACCTTTTAAAATGCTCTCCTACCATCCAGCTAGCTAATCCATCCACACTGTCCCACCACGATTTTGTGACGATAAGCTGCTCGAAAAGATCTATGAAATTTTCATCCCATTTCTTGGAAAATTTTCGCAAGATACCAATTGCAATGTATTGAAATTCTCGTTCTGGAAGATCCCACAAATCTAAGGTGATCTGCTTCAATTCCGATATTTCTGGTAAACCGTATTCTTTTATAAAAATTTTGAAAAGTTCTTTCCGTTTTGGTGTTTTAATTCCCAGATATCGGAAAAGATTCTTCATATACTTTGCCATTGGTTCGGCATTAGCAGAGGAAGCATTTGCTTTAAATAAATTCACTAAAGGCTTAATATAGCTGTGCATTGATCAATCTCCAAAGTTTGTTGAATTTATAAAATTCTCAAAAATTAGAAAATTCTGTTTAATTTGTGCTTCAATATCCAATTCATTTTTGTAGAATTCTTTGTCATTTGGAAATTCCTCAATATGAGTTCGTACCATTTCAGTTCCATTTTCAAATTGCATTTCGGGATGGAACTGCACTCCCCAAACAGGCAAATTCTCGTATTGGAAAGCTTGAATTTTGCAATTATTGTTTGTTGCAATTATTTTGAATTCATCTGGTAAATTGCAAACTTCGTCGTAATGTGATTCTAAAAATACAGGATTGGAAATTCCTTTGAAAAGTGGATTATCTTTGATCTGCATTCCCTTCCACCCAAATTCAGGAGTTTTAGCTTTCCTGCATGCAAGACTACCTATAATTGCTCTCGCAATCATTTGATGTCCGTGGCAGATACCCATAATTGGTTTTTGAATTTTGATAAAATATTGAATCACTCTTATGATAATTTCATCGAATTCACTGCCCTGAGAAGCGGAAAGAGAAGAACCTGAGAGCAACAGATGAGAGTATTTGGAAAACACATTTTCATTCTTCTCAAAATCATTTAATCTTGCATCACCCAAATGTACTATTTCATATGGAAAACCATCCATGATGAAGGGAAGTGTTTTCTCATCGAATCCGATCTTGTATTTTTCAGTTATAATTGTGTTGAAAGCTAATAGCATAATTTATCCTTTAAATATAATTCTCAATCTTATTCCGCCATCCTCAGTTAAATTGAGGATCTTTGAGATTCACAAACCAGTTGGGAATGACAAATCTTTAACCTTTCAGAATGTCGAGAAAGGTAGAAAATATCACAATTTTCAGAAAGTTTTTGTTCGTTTTGCTCGTTGCTAAATCCCTTATTTAACCTTCTTCAAAAGCAGATCTACAATTCCCATATTATAGCCGGTAGATGAAAAAACAATTTCATTCTCTTTATTCAAAAGGAAAATAACCGGATAGTTTTCAATATCATCATTAATGATTTTATTACCCTTAATGAGCTTGAATTTTTCTTTCAGATCATCGAGGTCGTCAATTGCTCTAATTTCGGAAAATAAAATAAGTTCAGTATTATTTTTTTGGAATTCCTCTGTTTTTACAAAAAGTTGCTCGAGCATTCTTTCTTCCGGCTCGGAGGGGATTTCACCTCGCACAAAAAGAAGCTTGAAACCAACTGAATCGTCTTTAACAATTCTGATTATATTTTGTTTAGTTACTTCACTCCATTTACCAAAATTATCAAGATATTCTCTCGGTGTGATTAAGTCAATTTTTACAGAGTCCAATCCTTCGATTGATTTAATAATAATATTTGCATCACCATTCCCATTTCGTACGAAAGATTCGATATAAACTTTGTCATCATCTTTAAAACGATAATCCGCTTTATAATCGAGCGAATCATTTTTACCGTCAAAATATGTATTGGAAATCGTTCCATCTTCACTCAATTTTGCAATCAGGAAATTTTCATAAGGACCTGCTTTCACTTTTTCTCCATCAACAAAAATTGAGACTGTAATAAACTTCTTTTCATCCTGCTCTTCTTCTTCTTTTTCTTCTACCGCTATAAAATCATTACCATCAAAAAATTCCAATCTTCCTTTCCATTGAATGGGAACACCTAGTAGCTTCAAAGTGGAATTGATCAGCTTGGTGCGATAAAATTCGGGAACGGTTTTCATATTGAGAATATCATTGGGATTGAGGCTTCCAGAAAAATATGTCCATACAAAATCTTCATCTACTGTAATATTTTTATCAACCCATTTTATTACTTTCTTCACTGTTTTGGCAGGATTTTTTGCAATAAGTTTTTCTATTTTAGGATAAAATTCTTTTTGCCAACCGTTTTGCGGAGGAGTTGCACTGCGCCAGGTGAAACCGATAACATTATCCACAAAAACAGAATCGGGAATGCTCGGGAAATGATTCTTAGCTTGAATGAAAATATCCACAACCGTTTGGATTGCAGTTGAATCAGGAATTTCACAGAGTTCTTTAATGTCCCATTTTTCTATCATATTTACAATAATTCCGATTTCCTGTGGATCGTTTGTTTTATCCAATAAATATAAAAATTGTTGAATATTACCGGCAGTATCATCACACTTTTTCAAAAAAATTTCCCTGTTTTTAAAAAAAGTGCTGTCCTGCTTTTCTGCTTTTTCAGATAGATCATAATATTTTACAAGCTCGATACTTTTCTTTTGATTATTAAGACGATTCTTTCTTTTAAAATCAACATTTTCTCTCATCAATTTATATTTTTCACCGAGAACTTCTTTTTGTTCTATTTTGTCAGGATTATCAAATGGAATTGGAAAAAGAAAATCAAAATGTTCATCAATACCATTATTTGCTGATAACGTAAGTTCCAAAGAACTATTTTTCATCGTATTTAAAACGGAATATCCCAGCAAATCATCTTTAAAGGCTGAAACAAAAACGGTACCTTTACCCAGTGGAATATTCACCGAACCCGTATCATCTGTTTTAAGTTCCGTTAAGGTAAATAATCCTCCATAAGTTGCTGCATAAAGAACAACAGAGGCATTCATCACGGGTTTATCATCAGCATCTTTTACCTTGATCTGAATATATTCAAAATCGGTATAATATTCTATCGAACTGATTAAAGTAGTATTGTCCTTTTGTTTGATCGTATTTTTGCTTTCATAATTTCCAAAAGCTCTCGAGATGATCAAAGTTGCTCTTTGGGTTGTTTTTGTGAACCAAGATTTATTTAATGAATTAGATGGTTCAGCACTGCCGGTATATTTCCATCCATCAGGAGTCCAGATTTCTACCCAGGCGTGATTATTATTTGTAAAATTCCAAAAAGGAACACTTGCCGGACGGGTAGGAATTCCCACACTTCGGGCTGCAGCAATATAGATTATCATCATCTCTTCGCAGCGTCCGATACCTCTTTTTATCGTTGTGAGAGGTGCCTGATCTCTGCCGCTGGTTTGCTTAAAAGTCATTTGTTCCAAAGCCCATAAATTTACTAGAATAGCCGCTTCCTCGATATCTTCAACATCTTCCACAAGCGGCTTTAATTCAGTATAGAATTTCTCACGCCAATCTTCCAGCGGTTCCTGGGAAACGCGATGCGGAAGCACAAAATGCTCAAAAATATCCTCGGGGTAATTTGCATATTTGAACTCTTTTGCCTTGATCGCAAATTCTATATTCGTCATCAGATAATCTTCAGTAAATACTGATAGATCGTTGTTACTGCAATTTTCCAACAGGAAGTTTAAATATCGAAGAGTATCACCTTCCTGAGTTTCCAATAAATTTAACAATTCTTCAGCATTTTTCCCGGAATATTTCTCGATTCTTTCAGCAGTTATTAGTTCACTTGCATTTACAATTGCAATTGAAAAAAGCAATAAGACAATAAATAGTTTTTTCATAATCCATCCTTTATAATTCTATTATCAAGCCCAAATGATCCGATGGATAAATTCCATTTTTATCAGGTTTATTTCCAATTAATTTTATGCTTTTAATTTTATTTGCAAAAGCTTCATTTGCCCAACAATAATCAATCCGTTTTATAGGTTTAGACATTGGATAAGTGAAACCATCATTATCAGGATTAAGTTTGTTCCATATATCTATAAATCCCTGCATTGTGAGTTTATGGAGATTCTCATTTTGAGGAGTTGCATTCATGTCTCCCAACAATACAAGAGGATATCCAGCAAACCGCTCGGTATAGCTCATTACTTCACCAATGTTTGATCTTAAATTTATCTCTTCATTTGAAAAATGTGTATTAAACAGGAAGAAAACAAAATTATTTGAAACTGCGACTAAATATTGAGTCACTCTTTTATTTTTATCTTTTGGATTTTGGATATAGGAATGGAACACAGTTCCAGTTTCCATAATGTCATTTTTAGAAATAATTGAAAGACCTTCCCAAAATCCGGTTGGATTAAAGTGCATCGCTGGTTGAGTAACAATTTTTGCCTTAATAAATTTATCTCTACTCTGAAGTTGCGTCAAGATCTGTTCAGCAGTATTCAGATATGTAGCTTTTGTGCTGGGATGATCTTTGTTGAATCGCACTTCCTGCAACGCAATAATATCTGCATCTGCCTTTATTATTTCATCTGCGATCATATTTTTCCTGGTTATCCATTTAGAATGATCATCATAGTTTGCAATGTTCCATGATATAATCTTCATAATTCCTCTACTCTCCAGTTTATATTATTCAGGGTGCATGTTACCATGCACCCTGACAGATATATTAATATTCTATAATATCACTATTTAATAAGAACCATTTTCTTAGTTTGGAAAAATTTATCTACTTGTAATTTGTAGTAATAAACTCCCGATGAAACCGCTTTGCCGTTGTTATCATCACCGTTCCAAACAATATTATTTATTCCTGATTTCAAATTTCTAATTTCAAATTTCTTTATCTTCTGCCCTTTAAGATTATAGATTCCGAGAGTCACAAACGAAGACGTTTGTGCTACAGAAAATGAAATTGTTGTTGTAGGGTTAAATGGATTTGGATAATTACCGTTCAATGAATTAATGGATGGGGCTTGTATTCCATTTGCCTCTGTGTGATCGAGTTCAGCTACATTGCTAGGTTCAGATTCCCAATCTCCACTATAAACAGCAGTGAGATAATAGGAATAACTTCCTGTTGGAAGATTCAGATCAAAATAAAACAATTCGGACGTACTATTAAGATATTCACCATCTCTATAAATTTTGTATTCAATGAAATTTCTACTTGAACTGATCGCATCCCAGCTTAAGGAGACATTAGTTCCTAATGATGTTGCAGTAAGACCTGTAGGTACAGGAAAGATCAAATCAACATTAATAGTGTTGGATGGATATGATTCACCTGAATCAAATACTGCGGTTACATAATAAGTATAAGTGCCTCCATCAATAGTTTCATCTATATAGCTTGTTGTTGGAAATGTTGTATTATCAACTTCAGCAAGGAATTCCCCATCTTTGTATATTTTATAACTTAAAGCACCCACACTTCCAGGAATCCATGTTAGAATTACACTGTTATAATCTATTATTTCATAGCCAAGATCCTCAGGAGGATTATTCCCGCTAGCACCTGTTATTGATAGTGCTTTTATGCAGAAATTACCAGTGTTCTGGAAGCCAGACGGATCATTGTAATCGTAGAAATCAAGCCAGTTGCTATTATTTTTGTAATAACTCTCCTCCGGATTGGATGTAGATTCAACTATTGTTCTGTAGGAAGCTCCCAGCAAAACCGGCACATCACTTGTTCTATCATAGGGATGTCCTCCATCTGAAAGATATAGGTAAACATAGAAATCATCACCTTCAGTTACTGGTACTCCTGTATCCAGATCTACGGTATGAAGTCCAGCGTGATCATAATCACCTGAAACTATTGCCAGCTCATTTGTAAGATCTGTTCCATCAAAATCATCATATATTTTTATAATGTAATCTGTATAGTCAACAGCAGTAAAGAAATTCACAGCTTCAATTACCTGGGTTCCGGTTGCTTCAAAAGCATTGAAAGCTTCTGTAGCAACTGTTAGTGTATCACGCCATCCGTGATAATCATGATAATAAATATTATCATAACTCATCGGCTCAACATTTTGGAATGAAATTGCTCCCATTTCTATATTTCGACATGAATGTTTATCGTAATATGATATCCAGAAATAACCGCTATTTCCCCAATTCGGACCCCAGCTATTTCTTGCCAACCAGGCTCCAGGTAGTGGTGCTTGCGTAGCATGATCATCATCCCAACCAATAATTGAAACTGCATGATTTGGGTCTAATGTACTAGAAGGTGGTTGATAATGATTATAATTTGAAATGAAAGAACCATCATAGCATATACAGGTTCCCAAAACTCCATTATCCATTATCGTTTGCTTAATAACATCTATATTCGAAAGGTCATCTTCCAATAGATGCCATTCTACATCTCTTGGATAAAAATAATGATAGCTCGATAACCATCTGTCTGGTGATACGGAATTACTTGTGTAAGGTGCATCAATTTCACGAATAGCTCCTTCTCCGCGAGAAAGATATGCAGTTGTAACTCTGTAATCTCCACCCATATGAACTTCTAATCCGCCACCTGTTGGGGGATCGGTATCATCATTGTTATGCATATTAAACCCGTTCCACCAATTCAGATGTCTCTCAGATAGATTTGGTTCACCAGTTTCTCCGGCTGCAGTCCAAGCGCCGCTTATCATCATATTTCCTTCCATAGAAGCATAAGCACCAAATGTCCAGCAAGTACCATATGGTCCCTGGTCTCTAACGGCTGGCACATAATTCTCACCACCTACATTCCGCAGGTCATATGTATCTGCCATGAGAAATAATGATACAGTAAGTAAGATAACAATAAATAAATTCTTTAACATTTTCTCCTCCTAAGAGTCGGCTTGCTTCTAGCAAACGGTCTCCATTTTTTATTTTATTAATATATCATTTTTTATGCATAATACATTCCAATAGATAAATTTTATTACTTGTAGATTAGTCAAATAAAAGATGTTATTTGAACATAATTGAGGTTTAGTGGCTCTCAAACTGGAATCGGAAAAAAAGTGAAGATTCCCCTTCGTAAGGGGGAATAAAAGGAGGTTTTCTTCTTTAACCCCTCTGTCCGTTAAACAACGGACATCTCCCCTTACAAAGGGGAGCATAAAAAAAAAGGGGAAGCCAGAAAGCTTCCCCTAAAGTAACACTATGTATATCTATTTAGAAAGTAATTGATACTCCAGCATTAAATGTTCTTGGCATTCCAAAGAAGACTTCTGCATTATTTGCATTGTGTTCTTTATCTCCCCAACTGTTGTATTGGCTATTATCAGTAGCATCTTGAATGAATGTAGTATCAAGTACATTGAACATATGAGCAAATACTGAAACACCTAATCCGTTGACTCTAACTGGAAGATCATAATTCAAGTGGAAATTCAATTTTGTATAATCTGGAATTTTCCAACTTTGTGTTGTATCATCTTGATTGGTTCTACCAAATGGAGTGAAAGCAGAATAATGATCACGATAATGTAGTACTATAAGTTGAGCTTTCATTCCTTCAAGTGGGAAAATTGATGTTCCAAATGATAGTTGTGTTTGTGGAGCATCACCAACTTTAAGGTCTTCAACATAAATATCGATGGATTCAATTGCACCTGTAGGAGTTTCATATTCAGTATTCTCAATATTGTTTAAGTATTTCCAGTCACCTTTTGCAATTGAAGCATCAAATCTAAGTATTTGTAAAGGCATGTAGCTAGCTTCAAACTCAACACCCATATGTCTTGAATCAAGACCATTCACAAAGATTTTTATCTCTTCATCTTCCAGTGTATCATGTTCGAAAGTTTTCGATTCATTCTTTCTATCTGTGAAATAGAAATTAGCTTTTGTTGCCAATTGTCCATCTAATCCTTTGAAGTTCACACCAGCTTCGAAAGCTAGGAATTCTTCATTCTTTGGATTATCGAATAAATCTCCAGTCCAGTCATTAATAACTTCATCAAATATTGGGCATTTACTAACCATACCAACGTTACCGTAAACATCAAAATAATCATTGATAATAAAGCTGGATCCACCCTTTACTTGATAGCCACCTAACATATCAGTTTCAGTTGTTAATTCACCACTATCAACATCAGGGTCTCCATTAGCCAGTGTATCCGCAGTTACAAAATGATCTTCATAGGAATATTTGATAGTAGAGTAGCCACCCATCAAGTAGGCTGTTATTGCATCTTTAGTAAACTCACCTTGCCAGTAGCCACCAACCCAATCAACTGAGTTAGAATTGTAATAGTCAATTTTATCACCCAATATTTTCATTTGATCATCTGCAGTTGTGTCGAATTCATTTCCTGTGAATGTGAAATAATTTCCTCCAAGCAGATCACGTACTTCTCGGAAGTGGTCTATGTTTGCAGTTCTCCAATCAAGGCCAACAGATGTTTGAAAGTTTTCATTTATTGTATAATTTGCTTTAGAGATTGCTCCAATAGTCCATTGGTTGTTACGGCTATTACGCAGGATTCCTTCAGAGCCTGTACTTGAAGTATCATTTATTGCAATGGTTCTATTGAAGTCCCATGTCCATGGAGGGCTAGCATACCAAGCATTTCCAGCTTGTGCTGGAAGTCTTTTTATGCTTCCATATGTTCCTGTACCACCACCTTCACCACCAGAATAATATAGAATTGAATAAAGATTGAGATCTTCATTGATCTTTGTATACCAGTTAAGGTTTATTTGAGGTTTATGATAGAAATTTTCTCTTTCATTCAGGAAATAAGGGTCATGACGATCATGCTCTTCCCCATTCCAATACTGTTTTCCATCATAATTGTAATCAACAGGACTCCAGTTTTGATTAAAAGAATGTCCTCGTTCTTGGATTATATCAAATGCTGATTCACCATCATCATTTAATTCATAGTAATCATCCAAATCTTTTGCATAGTCCTGATCATATGTTGCTATATTTTGCTTGAAAAGATTCTGACCGTGTCTTTGAGGAGCTCCAACAATATAAAGCTCTAACTTATTACTAGAATTTATATTCCAAGCTGAAGCAACATAATATGCCCATGAATCTGTCCATGTTTTATCAATAAGCCCAACACCTGTTTTTCTCACACCGGTAGCACTAATAGCAAATTTGTTATCAATAAGACCTGTGCTAGCCATAACTGTAGATTTTAAGAAACCACCACTTCCAAATTCCTGCTTAAATTTCGTGCCTGTTCCCAGTGCTGTAGGATCAGTAATAATATTCATTGTTCCACCAATAGAAGGTGTTGCAAGATTCACGGCACTAAGACCTCTCTGCATCTGAATTGAGGAAGTTGCATCACCAACTCCATCCCAGTTTGACCAATATACCCAGCCATTTTCCATATCATTAACAGGAACACCATTGATCATAATAGCAACGTTTCGTTGATCAAAACCACGAACGTTAATTCTAGCATCGCCAGCTCCACCACCTTGATTTGTGGCATAAACACTTGGTGTTGTTATTAAAGCTAATGGAATATCTCTTGAACCAAGTTTTGATTCCATCTCATCTTTATCCATATCTGTAAAAGCAACTGGAGTTTGTCTCTCTTTTGCACGATCAGATACAATGTTAATTCCTTCTATACCAATTGATTCAACAACAAGTGCAACATTAATAATTGCTGTTTCATTTTCTTTTACTTCAGCTTCTAATGTTTTAGTTCCATAACCCATATAACGAAACTGAACCTCAACCATACCAACAGGAACATCAATAAGCGTGAAAGTACCATTATCTTTTGTATAAGTACCTTGATCTGTGCCAACTAATATCACCGCTGCATTTGCAAGTGGCTGTCCACTTTTCTCGATAGTAACCCGCCCGGCAATTTTTCCAACTTGCGCATACACTGGCAGGATCAACAAAACTGTAAGAATTACAATCAAACAGATTTTTTTCATAACTTCCTCCTTGTTATAATTAATGAGACTATGTTAAAAAATTGAATTGTACTCTTTAAATGTCAAGTCGAAAAAAAATAATATTTACTTTTATATTAATAATTATGAGAATTGGAGTTACAAACTTCTATTTATTACTATTTAGATGTTCCCATAATTTATTTTCCTTTTCATTTTCCGAGATTTGCCTGGTTCCACCGTAAAGAGTTTTTTCCCATTCACCATACATTGGATTTGGAAGAATAATAAATCTTTTACCAAACTCATCTCTAATGTTATCTACGGATGAATACCTTTCTTCAATATTTTTATGGCGGAAAATATCCTCAAAATCGATCAAATTATCTCCAATTAACATAACAATAAAATGATCTTCCGCAACTTGATCTCTTCTGATACCTTTATTGGATGTATCATCTTTCAGAAGTATATGAGATTCCTCAGCTTGCGGGAAACCCAATGTCTTTAAATTCTTAAGAGTTCCTTCTATGTGACTTAGTTTTCTGTTGGAAATGTAATAGATGTCACAACCATTCTCAAATGCATAATTAAGAAAATCTACCGAGCCTGGTATTACTTTACCTTCAGCACTTTTCACCCAATTATCAAAGTCTTCATAATATTGTGCACCATCTACAATAGTTCTGATCTCGAAAGCAGTATTATTTAAAACCGTTTCATCTGCATCTACAATGATGGCTCTTTTTTTTGTACGTTTAATTTTGAGATCTTCATCCAGACGCAATCTGGCAATATTATAAGCCTGGTAAGCAAGAGCACGATATTCTGCTGATGTTGTTTGCCACAAAGTTGACATAATCATAGACTTTTGTATCAAACCAATATCTTCTGCAAATGCTGAACAAGCGAATGTTAAAATAATTAAAATAATTATAACTTTTTTCATTTTTACCTCCTAGTTTATAAGAGCATTATAAATGATCTCAAAAATGTATCCCACATGAATGCGGTTCGTAAAATCTATCTTTTCAACATTTATCTCTATTATTTTACCTTTATGATATCCAAATCGGCAAACATCATTGGCATAAGTTTGATACCAGCCATTCAAAGCATCGATATCACTTCTGCTCCAGCCACCTTCCATCTCCATTTCTCTTCCTCGTTGTTGGATGCGACTCCAGGCTAAGTCTGTTCTACCTTTCAATACTATAAGAAGATCAGGAGAAGGAATTTCGTTACATACTGTTTTAAATTTTGCAGTTAACAGATCAAGTTCATCATTATCCAGAAATCCATCTTTATGGAATTGATAACAGAATACCAGCAAATCTTCTGGTAATGATCTATCCATCACAGAACTTTCTTCTCCACGGGTTCCCTTAATTTGAAGTTCTTTTCGCATATTTAAAAAATGAAGTTGAAGATCATAACAATAAGTTTTTTTATTCTTTAAAAATTTCTCCAGAAGTGGATTGTCTTCAGGATTTTCATATAATCCATTAATTTTCAAACTTCGTTGCATGATCGCCGTTAAGGTTGATTTACCCAAACCGACATTCCCTGCTACAGAAATCAACATCGGATTTTCAAGTAAGAATTTTTCCAATTTTGTTTCTGCATCGATAGCTTTAAGAGTTGCTGCAGTCTCAGGTAAAGTTACCCATTTGCTGATTCCCGGAGTTGTTACGCGCAGATCAAGAGATCTGATCTTTTCTGCAATTTTATTGATGGTGATTTTAATATATTTATCTATCGGAGTATCCACATTTGCATCTATTACAATTACAGGGCAAGTAACATGACGGTTAATAAACTGGTCATAAAGCTGATTCAATTGTTCTAAATACTCTTTGGGAATTCCAGCCTCACTTTTTCTCCCGCGTTCTTTGATCCTTTCCAAAAGAACCGGAACATCTGCTTTTAAGTAAACCATCAGATCCGGTAAGGTTATCTCTTGTGTCATCAGATCATAATTTCGCTGGTAAGCCAGAAATTCTTCTTCTGTCATATTCCCCATGATCTTTTGTGCCATGCCAAAAATATGATAATCTTCAGCAAGAGTTCTATCTTCTAAAACAATTCCTTTTCTGTCTTCTATCTGACGTTGCCTGTCTAATCTGCCATTAAAAAATTCAATCTGTGCCATAAAAGCATTTCCAATTGGATCTTCATAGAATGCATCAAGTACTTTAGGGTTAAATTTCTCTTGAAAGGCATACACTTTTTCATCACCAATTCTATTGGGAATTGTTGAAAGTAATATCTCGCTATATGGTTCTTTACTTGCTGCATCTACCAATGTAGATTTTCCAACTCCAATATTTCCCACGATTCCAATTCTTAAATGTTCCATCTTGCTCCTAATTATACAAACTCAAAATATCTGAACTTTCTTATTAAAAAAATAACCTACGAATAACATTAAAAAATACGAATAAGAAAATCAATAAATAGAAATAAAATAATCATAGCGAATCATATTTTCTGTGTAAATCTGCGTTGAATATTATCAATCAAAAAGCTCAAATTCATCCAGGCTTTGGTAATATTTCTCAATCAGAATGTAAGAAAATGGAATTGTTACGAGAAGTCCCAAACCTGCAAATGCAACACCAATAATATTCATTACAAAAAGTCTTAACATAATGAAAAATTGCTGCCAGCGAGTTTCTGCACTTGCTTTATAACATGAGATTACTGCTTTGATCGGATTCATTTTCTTTCTTGTGATTAGAAGGACTGCTGGGAAAGTTATGGTAATCCAATAGAGAACTAAAATAAATCTGACAGGATGCAGAATCGGATCAACTGTAATTCCTAAAATGTAACCTGTACAAAATATTTTAAGAATTAAGAAGTATAAAATATTTACAAGTACGAGCAGAAAAAATGTTGGATAGTATTTTAGTGCTTTAAAGTACATTGCAATTTTAAATGGTTTATTGGTAAAATTCTCTTCAAACCCAAATGGGATCAATGTAAACGGTACTAAAAACAACAACATGAGATTGGTAAAAAGATAATGATCTATCTTAAAACTCTCTGCCAGATCTATACTGAAGAATATTCCCAACCCAATTAATAAAAAAGAAGTGAGAACAATAAAAATCGAAAATGAATAATATTGAGATTTGGTCGGTTTGAACTTTTTCCAAACTTCCTCATAATTTATTTTAGCAGAAAGTGGACCTGAAAGTGCACCGGTAGGTTGACCACACACTTTACAGAAAAGAGCATGCTCATCAAGTTCAGCGTTGCATCTTACATCTATTTTTCTGCCATTTTTTGTTTTTTCTTTTCTCATACCATTACATTTCATAAATTCCCTCATCTATCATTCATTAATGCTAGAAAATTTCTGAGGAGCACTCATTTTGTCAATTATTAAAGTTCTTTACAAATAAAGCACTCAAAATTTATTCGAGGTTGCTTTGAATACGAAATGAGGAGAAGTTATGTATAAACTGAATGTAACCTCAAATTTCTCGTCTGCTCACAAACTGAATGGATACGAAGGGTTATGTAAGAACCTTCATGGTCACAACTGGAAAGTACGTATTGGAATTTTATGCGAAAAAATTGATGATATTGGAATGACAATAGATTTTGGTGAAGTGAAAAAATATTTAAATGATGTAATGATGATGCTTGATCACACTTATTTAAACGAATTAGAATTTTTTAAAGGAATAAATCCAACTTCAGAAAATATTGCACAGTTTATTTATTCTGAGATTAAAAAACGTATTGAAGTTCCAGATTGTAAAATGGCAGATGTTGAAGTTTGGGAATCTGATATTACCTCAATGGTCTATTTTGAGAGTTAGCCACAAAGACACAGAGACGCCAAAAAAATTCAAAATGACCAATTTAGAAGAGATTAATACATTAACCCAAAAAATAATTGGTTGTGCAATTGAGGTTCATCGTAGATTAGGATCCGGCTTATTGGAAAGTATTTATGAGAAAGCCATTTGTATTAAATTGGAATATAACAGTTTAAAATTTGAAAGACAAAAAACTATACGCTCTCTGAGTCTCTGTGGCTAAAATATGAGAATTGTAGAATCAAAGTTTGTTAAAAGTGCTGTAAAACCTATAGACTATTACCCAACTGCTTTTGCAGAAATTGCCTTTGCAGGAAAATCAAACGTAGGCAAATCTACTCTGATAAATACAATATTAAACCGAAAAGGAATTGCCAAAGTAAGCAACAAGCCAGGGAAAACACGATTGATCAATTTCTTTGAAATTAGATTCAAAATTGATAAGGAAGAGTTGGATGGCTTTTTCAGTTTTGTAGATCTGCCAGGTTATGGCTATGCAAAAGTAAGTAAAACTCAACGCGATTCCTGGAAAAAAATGATCTTAACTTTCTTTGAGAACAGACAACAACTACGAGGTGTCGTCTGTTTGGTTGATATCAGGCATAAAGCAGATCCCAAAGATATACTCATGATAGAAATGCTACAATCTATGAATATCCCATTTATGATCGCTGCCACAAAATCTGATAAGATTCCTAAATCTAAAGCAAATGCTGCAATTATAAAATTGAAGAACGGATTGAATTTAGGTAACCAGCAAATATTCGCCTGTTCATCACTAAAGAAAAGAGGAATTGATAACATTTTGAACTGGATCACAGATCAGGTTATTGATTTTAATTGACAATTGATTTTAGTAAATATATTTTTTGGATCATGAATATAAAGGTTAAATTATGTTGGAAAAAATAAAAACACCGATAGATGTAAAAAGGCTTTCTATAGCACAACTACAAGAATTAGCTGAGGATGTGAGAAAAAGAATAATCCAAGTGACTGCAAAAACCGGTGGTCATGTTGCTCCAAGTTTAGGTGCTACCGATCTTGCAATTGCTTTACTTAAAATGTTTGATCCATTGGAAGATAGGATAGTATGGGATGTTGGACATCAATCTTATGCTTATAAAATACTTACAGAAAGAAATGAACAATTTGAAACTTTACGTCAATTTGGCGGATTAAGCGGATTCAATAATATCTTTGAAAGCAAGTATGATGCTTATGGAGTTGGTCATGCTAGTACTTCCATCTCTGCAGCACTTGGAATAGCTGTAGCCAAAGGGATGAAAGGTGAAAATGGACGCACCATTGCCGTTATTGGTGATGGCGCACTCACTGGTGGAATGTCTTTTGAAGCTTTGAATCATGCCGGACATCTGCAAAAAAATATAATAGTTATTTTGAATGATAATAATTTTTCTATATCTAAAAATGTTGGCGCTCTTCAAGCACATTTAACAAATATGCTGGTCAGCAAACCCTACAACGCAACAAAAAGCCTGATCTATGATTTCGTACAACATCTTCCTCATCGAATTCGCAGAAGAGTAATTTTGAGTGCTCGTACTTTGGAAGAGAACATGGTTCACACTCTTGCTCCAAATATCATTTTTGAGGATCTGGGATTTAAATACCTCGGACCTATCGATGGACATGATATGGCAAGAATGATTAGAATATTCCATAAAATAAAAACAAATCTTACGGGACCTGTCTTAGTTCATATTGTAACACAGAAAGGAAAAGGTTATGAATATGCAGAAGATGACGCTGCCCGTTTTCATGGCTTAGGACCTTATGAAATAAAAACAGGTAAGAGCAAGAAAAAAAAGGGTGAAACATATTCAAAAGTTTTTGGAAATACTTTAATAAAAATTGTTGAAAAAAATAAAAATGTAGTAGCAATAACAGCAGCAATGACTGATGGTACAGGTCTTGCCGATTTTGCGAAGAAATTTCCTGATAATTTTTTTGATGTTGCCATAGCAGAACAACATGCCGTAAGCTTTGCCGGTGGACTTGCAGTACAGGGAATAAAACCATTTGTAGCTATCTATTCCACTTTTCTGCAAAGAGCATTTGACCAAGTTATCCATGATATTGCTTTGCAAAAATTACCAATTGTATTTTGCTTGGATCGTGCAGGATTAGTTGGAGATGATGGAGCCACACATCATGGTGTTTTTGACCTTTCTTACCTTAATCTAATTCCCGGAATTCTTATCCTTATCCCTGCAAATGCTGAGGAACTTACTGCAATGCTGAAATTTGCCGCTGACTACAAGGACGGACCTATTGTGATTCGTTATCCACGTGGTTGTGCAAAGTATTCAGAAAGCAAAATTGAACCTATCAAAATTGGAAAAAGCGTTATTGTTCATGAGGGAAAAAATGTTGCAATAATTGGTGTTGGAAAAGCAATGGAAGATGCAGAAATTATCTACCAAAAATTGAGAAATGAACTTCCTGATGTTGATCCGTATCTTATTAATCCTCGCTTTTTAAAACCACTTGATATTAATTTAATGGATTCTCTTGAGAACAAAGTTCATACAATAATTACAATTGAAGACAATGTGCTTATCGGTGGTTTTGGCGACACTATTAAATCCTATTTTTCCAATACAAATATAAAAATTTTTTCTTTCGGTATTCCCGATGAATTTATTGAGCATGGGACAGTAGATCAACTAAAAGATATGATAGGAATTTCTGCTGAGAAAATTACAAAAAAGATCATCTCAATTTTAAAATAGAATAAAATGGAATATTCTCACGATACTATTTCTGCAATTTCTACTCCCTTAGGAATTGGTGGAATTTCTGTTCTTCGAGTAAGCGGAGACGAAGCAATAAATGTAGTTTCCAAAATATTCAAAAGTAAAACAGACATTATAAATCAACTTTCACATAAAGCAATTTTTGGTCGCATATCAGATGCAGAAAAACTTGTAGATGAAGTAATTGTAACTGTTTTTAAAGCACCTCATAGTTATACTGGTGAGGATGTTATAGAAATTTCATGTCATGGTAGTACCTTTATTACAAATCAAATCCTCCAAATATTATTGCGAAATACCAGGTTAGCGGAACCCGGTGAATTTACTCAACGAGCATTTTTGAACGATAAGATAGGCCTTACACAAGCAGAAGCTGTTGGTGACTTATTAACTGCAAAAACAAGAATTTCTCATTTGGCTGCACTTCAACAATATGAAGGAAGTTTACATAATCGAATTGAAAAACTATTAGCTAAATTAACCGATTATCGTATTCAGCTTGAACTTGAAATTGATTTTCTGGAGCAAGATCTGGATGAAATTGATAATGATAATTTAGTAAAAAATCTCACTACTTTGAATAGAGAACTAGATCAACTTGCCAAAACAGGAGAAGAAGGTCTGATAATTAAAGATGGATTAAAGGTTAGCCTGGTTGGAGCACCAAATGTAGGAAAATCCAGCATTTTCAATTCCTTACTGGAAACTGAACGGGCAATTGTAACTCCTATTCCGGGAACTACACGCGACTATCTGGAAGAGGTTATCTCTCTTAATGGATACCTTGTTCGTATCTTTGATACTGCAGGTTTGCGTGCAACAACAAACCAAATTGAAAAGATTGGCATTAAACGTTCTTACGAAATTATTAAGAATTCGCATAAAGTATTATTTATTATCGATGGTAATGAAAACAAAAAAGAATACAATACTCTTTCTAAACTAGTAGATGAAAATAAAATAATTAAAGTTCTAAATAAATCTGACAAATTTAATAAAATCGAACTTCAGGCTTTTAAGAAGAAAGGATATATTATCTGCTCAACTCAAGAGAATTCAGGACTTTCTAAACTTAAAAATTCTCTGTTGTATAATATCGAGATTTCTGAAGAAGAATTACATTCAGGAATTCTGACAAATACCAGACAAATAGTTGCCGTAACCAAAGCTGCAAAATCTGTAGACAAAGCCTTAGAATCAATTAACAATGGTATGGGATACGAATTTACAGTTTTTGATCTTAAAGAAGCCAGTAGTGCATTAGAAGAGATTATCGGCAAAGTTACTTCAGATGATATTCTGAATAAAATTTTTGCAAATTTCTGTATTGGGAAATAATAATTTAAAAGAATCTAAGAATTTACATTAGCATTTCAATTTCATACAATTCTAAAAAAAATATTTTTTGCAGGAAAATCTTCTCCTCGTTGTCTTAAGTATTGTAGGAAAATAAAATGGAGGAATGAATTATGAATAAATCAGTTTTAATAACTGTAATGGCATTGGTCAGTAGTCTTGTTCTGGCTCAAGATTTTTATGACATCAACACGATCAACACGATTGAACTAACTTTTGAAGAATCTAACTGGGATGAAATACTTGATAATTTGTATGCTGCCGGGGATGAAGAGCGTCTGGTTGGAGATGCAGTAATAAACGGGACAGAATTTGAAAGCGTGGGAGTACGTTACAAAGGCAATAGTTCTTACAATCCCCAAAACACAAAAAATCCTCTTAACATCAAGCTAGATCATATTATTGATGATCAAACTTATGAAGGTTATGGCACTCTTAAACTTGCCAATGGCTTTAAAGATCCATCTTTCGTGCGGGAAACGTTAAGCTATGAAATTGCTCGAAATTATATGCCAGCGAGTTTATCAAACTACTGTCAGGTTTATATTAATAATCAATATATGGGACTTTATACAAGTGTACAATCTGTAGATAAATTTTTTAAGAATACACATTACGCTACCAATAATGATGTACGATTCAAAGGTGAGATCATTGGACAACCTCAATCAATTACAGTTTGGGGATATCTGGGACCAGATTCTACCAGTTATACCAATTATTACGAATTAAAATCCGATGAAGGTTGGGATGAATTAATAGAATTTTTTGATGTTTTTAATAATAATCCGAGTGAAATGGGAGATTATCTGAATGTAGATAATCATTTATGGATGCTCGCTTTTGATAACCTGATGGTTAACCTGGATGCGCCTGTAAATTATGCGCACAATTACTATTTATTTCAGGATGGTGCAGAGCTTTTCAATCCCATTTTATGGGATCTGAATGAAAACTTTGGAGTCTTCTCTATGTTGATGGGAGGACAACCTCTTAATCCATACCAAATGCAGACTCTTGATCCTCTTCTAAATATTAATGATCCCTATTATCCCATTATTGGGAATGTTTTGAATATAGATAAATATCAGAAAATGTATGTTGCTCATATGCGAACTATGATCGAAGAAATATTCCAAACAGGCTGGTATGAAACAAGAGCTTATGAACTCCAATATATTATTGATGATACATATCAAAGTGATCCTAATACTTTCTACACCTATGATCAATTTCTGCAAAATGTTACTACTACAATTAGTGGAGGTGGCCCCGGTAATTCCGTAATAGGTATTACCGAATTAATGGAAACCAGATATGATTGGTTATTGAATAATGCACTATTCCGGGGTTCAATTCCAATTTTATCCGAACCTGTCTATTCACCGCAAACAGTTGAACCTGAAACAGTTGTATGGCTTAATATCACATGCTACGATTCCGACAATATCTGGTTAAATTACCGTTTTGGTCAATCTTCAAAATTTACCGAAATTGAAATGTTTGATGATGGTAATCACAATGATGGTGTTGCTGGAGATAATATTTATGGAATCTCTGTTACTGCTGGGAATGGAGATATGCACTATTATTTCTATGCTCAGAACAACGATCTGGGAAATTTCCTACCTGCCAGAGCTGCTTATGAATACTATGAGATTGATGTGATCACCGGAAGTGGAAATCTCGTAATAAATGAGATAAATTATAATTCAGCAGATGATTTTAATCCTGAAGATTGGGTGGAGCTTTATAACCCAGGATTAGAAGATTTGAATATCTCGAGCTGGGAATTTAAAGATGAAGATGATAACCATGTTTTTGCTATTCCAAACAATACAACTCTTGGGGCAGGTGAATATTTAGTATTAAGTAATGACATGGAAGCATTCAGTACTCTTTTCCCTGCTGTTTCAAACGTAATTGGAGATCTTGGTTTTGGTCTAAGTGGAAGCGGAGAATTGATCCGCATTTTTGATGCTGAGGGAATGATGGTAGATTTTGTAGAATATGGTGATGATGCTCCTTGGCCAGAAGAAGCCGATGGTAATGGGTCAAGTCTGGAACTCATCGATCCTGCTTTAGATAATAATCTGGCAGAAAGCTGGGAAGCTTCGATCAATCATGGTACACCAGGTGAACAAAATGATGCTGCATCTCCTGTTTCTGAAGACGTGATAAGCTGGAAAAATCTTGAACTGCAAAACTATCCAAATCCTTTTAATCCAACTACAATAATTTCTTTTTCACTTAATAATGAATCTATTGAAAACACAGAACTTATTATCTACAACGTTAAAGGCCAAAAAGTAAAAACCTTAGTTAATGAACCTTTTTCAAAAGGTACTTATTCTGTCGTTTGGAATGGAGATGACAGCAAAGGAGATAAGGTTTCCAGTGGGATTTATTTTTATCAATTGAAAAATGGATCAAAATCTCAAACAAAGAAAATGATTCTGATGAAGTAGAAATTATTAAGATAAAATGAATGATTGACGTTGTCTTGAATGTAAAATGAAATTGATTAAGAATTAATTTAAGGAATTTGGAAACTATTAACATGAAGGGAAATACCAAAGCTTCCAACATGAATGAAAGTGATCTACTCGATAATATGAATTCACAGCTTTTGACCTAAAAGAAGCAAGTTCGGCTTTGGAAGAGATCATCGGGAAAGTTACAACAGATGATATTTTGAATAATATTTTTGCAAATTTCTGTATTGGAAAATAAATTTTAGAAATAAAACATTTATATAATCCGCAGGATAATTTCAGATCATTTGTCTTCAAATTTGTGATAAGGAGGCAAAGATGAATAAAAAAAACGTAATTCTGCTGATAATGTTAGCCTCAGTTTTAATGCTGTTTGCTCAAAACAATAACCGTCAGAATAGACCAGATGCAAAGCAAATAATGGAAAACTTAACCAGCAGATTAAAACTTACAAGCACTCAGCAGGAGAGCATTAGTCCACTTGTTGAAAAGCAATTTGAATTAATGAAACCTCGTGAAGGGCAGAAAAAATCTCAAGCTAAAGATGGTCGGGAAGAGTTTAAGAAAAGTATGGATGAAATAAACGAACAGATTTCTGAGCTACTAAACAAAGATCAGCAAAAAGAATACAAAATAATGTTAGAAGAAATTCATAACAAACGTGGGAATGGTCAGAAAAATCGTAATTGACTATTCTCCGGGGAGCTGCAAAGCTCCCCACCTCCCCTTTAAATAAGAAGAAAATTTAGAAGGAGAAAATTTTTGAAAAAAATATTAGCAGTAATAATGTTCGCATATGTTTTTCTTATCTGCGGATGTAATTCATTTAAAGTTGAAAGTATTTTTAAAACACATGAGATTGTAATAGATGGTAATGATGAAGATTGGAGCGATGCCAAATATTATATCAAGAAACATGACATTGTTTTTGGTGTTATGAACGACAATGATTTTCTTTATCTCTGTTTCTATCCAACAACTAGTGAATTGACCAGACAAGTTCTGTCTCAGGGGTTAACTTTGTGGATAAACAATGATGCAAAAAGAAAAAAGAATTATGGAATTCGTTTCCCATTAGGTATGCAGAATTTAATGAATCAGCAAATGCCGGAAGAAAATGGAAATCAATCGAGAAAAAGTGACCGGAAGAGTGGAAAAGTGGATCCTAAAATGATGGATCGTATGGTGAAATCCATAAGCAAAGAACTGGAAATTATTAGTCAGGGAAAAGATCAGAAAGAAGTTATCAAATTTGCAGATCTGAACGGAGTTGAAATAGGTATTGCCTTCGAAAAAGAGCTTTTTACTTATGAATTAAAAATTCCTTTGGCAGATAATCCTGATTTCACAGTTTCAATTGGAGCTGATCCAACCTCTAAAATTGCACTTGGCTTTGAAGTTCCTGAACCCGATAAAGAGGCAATGAAAGAGAAGGATGGAATGGGTGATAGGCCATCTGGTGGTCGGTCCGGTGGCGGCAAGGGAATGGGTAAAGGTATAAGATCTAATAAAACACAGCAATCGGAACAGGGACTGAATATCTGGACAACTATCCAATTAGTCGAAAATTAGATTCAACATTTTATTGACGCTTAAATATCTAAAATCGCAAAGTGATTTTAGGAGAAAAATTGGGGAAATTTCTGAAGAAAAATGAAGAAAAATAAACTTTCAATCTATATTGTTTTATCGATTGTTGTACATATTTTGCTATTACTTTTATTGCAAATGGATAAAAGTGTATTTTTCAATCCTCAGCAATCAGAAGCTTTGCCCAAAGAAGATCGTCTAGTTTTCGAACTGATTGAAACTCCTGATGTAGAAGATCAACTTCCAGATGCTGATAGTGATTTGGTTTCTGACAAAAATACCAAAGCTTCTGACTTGAATGAAAGTGATCTGCCAGATAATGAGCTTCCTTTCCAAACTGGTGACTTAACTCATAAATCATTCCAAGAGAATGAAACAAAACAAACTCAAGAGACACAATTAAAAACACAAAATGAAGAAAAAATATCAGATATCCTGGCTGATCTATATGAGAAGAAACCAACCTTTATGGAAGATTTTCAAGCCAGACAAAGATTTAAGAATTTCACACAAAACACTCCCGAATATGATCAGGAGATCATTTCCACACGGAACAAAGGCGGCATAAAATTTAATACTTATGCCTGGGATTTTGCACCTTACATGCTTCAATTAAAACAAAAGGTACAAAGTAATATTAATCCACCATACGCTTTTACTCGATTAGGTGCAATCGATGGTAATACACTCATACGCTTCAAGATAATGCAGGATGGTTCACTAAAAGATTTGGAAGTAATTGGCAGTGATGCACATTATACCTTGGACGATACCAGTACTCGAGCAATAACGTATTCTGCACCATTTATTCCACTTCC